>MDTD01164416.1_pt1 | contig 41820 bp, 31 predicted proteins | sample 811221 | NCBI WGS metagenome assembly MDTD01 (sample SAMN05326646, study PRJNA326480) | marine metagenome | isolation source: seawater | place: Pacific Ocean: South West | collected 2011
ACCAAAACGTATTCCAAACCTCAAATGGACAAAAATTGTAAAACCTAAAGGTTTCGCCTGAAGGCGAGGGTTTTAAACCCATCGCCGTGACAATAAACATTACTGCATTGCCCCGGACACTCAAAACACATCGATGCCATACAGACAAGACGATCATTGAAGATCATCTTCGGCTTATCAAGGTTAGGCAGAATTTATATGAAGTCAATATTTATTTCACTTTTTTTCATATTTTTTATCCAATTTGCATCGACATTGCAGGATGTAAAATATTCATCAAAAATTATATAACACGTTTATAAAAAGCTATTAAAACATATAAAGGGGTGACATGGCCACATTTTAACCCCCCTGATTATTTACAGTTTATTTTTTATTTACACCATTTTACACTTTGCCATCCAAAGCATTGCCCAGACCACCTGCGTTTTTAAACCCACCACACCAAACACTACACAGCCCCCCCACACCTATTAAGCAACAACGAGCCCAAGCCCTGTTTTACTGCTAAAAGCTTGCACAAACTCCGCTGGCGAGAAATGAGCATGAGTTGGTATTTTCGATAAATCAGCCTCCATTATTGCATTGGACACAAGCTCGAATCTGACAGCTGTTCAGATGGATATCTCGCAACAGAATGAGGATTGACAACCCTAATCACCGGTGCTCCAATAACGACAAGCTTGAATTGCAAACCTTCGCCACTCTGCCAAGCCTGACCCCACAACCCATTTCACATGCAAAGGCAAGACAAATGAAAGTCCACATTGCATCCTGCTGCATCATGCTCCTTGCGTTGACCTCTCTGACGTATGCCCAAGACAAACAGACATTGGCCAAGTTCGAGCCACCCGATGGCAATTGCTATCACGGCGTTTGCTTAACCGGCTTCTGGAGCTTGGAAGAAACACAGCAAAACCTCAAAACGTGGCGAGACACTGTGACGCAAACACCGCTGTCGCTACATTCATGGTTTGCACATTGCCGGGAAAATGGAAAATGGCGAACCTGGCATTGGATGGACAAAACACCCGACGGCCGCGGAGTCTGTGGCACAGGGGAAAGCTATGCCCAGACTAGTCGCAAACTTGGAATGACACCCCTGATTGCATGGAGCTGGATGGATTGGCACGATAAGAAGAAATCCCCATCGCTCAAAGAAGTCGTCACCGGCAAGTTCGACTGGTACTTCGACGACTGGATCAAAGGCGTCAAAGCGTTCGGCGACCCCATCTTCATCCGCCTGTCCCATGAAATGGATGGCGACTGGTATCCCTATTCCGAAGGCTGGAAGGATGATCCCACACGCAACACCACCAAAGACTTCGTGGCCTACTACCGCTACATCGTGGAGCGCTTTAACAAAGCAGGTGTCACCAACGTGGCATGGGTCTGGTGTGTCAACGGCGATCGCTCCGGTGGCAAAGACTGGATGGACTACTATCCCGGCGATGACTACGTCGACTGGTTAGGTATCGACCCCTACAGCTCACGCAATCCCAAACAGATGATCGAACCCCTGCTGGCCATGTTCCCGGGCAAACCGGTCATGATCCCCGAAGGCGGTACCGGCCCATCGCAAACCAAATGGAACAACCAATTCACCAGCAATGAAGCATGGGTCAACGAACTCTTTGATGTGATTGAATCCAACTCCCGCATTAAAGCATTCTGCTGGTTCGAGTTTGGAGACGAATGGAAATTGGCAAGCGACCCCAAACAATTACAGGCCTACCAAACCCGGATCAAAGCCAAACGCTTTGCAGTGACCAAAGTGGTGCAATAGCCAGCAACCTATTGCTCTGCTGCGGCCGCATCGAATGCTGGATTAACATCCTGCTCTCAACTTGCAACAGGCCCGACCGTACAGAACAAGCAAGGTTAAAACTTGACTTGCAAGTTCGGTCAGGGGAGAATTCACGTTGCATTTTCACGATGACCCCACCTGCTAACCAAGATAAAAAGGACACGCTGTGACACAAAAAAACCCAAAACCAAAGCTTTCATTAACTTCCAAGAACCCGGCATTGCGTGGCGTGAACCTTGGGAATTGGCTGTTGTTGGAAAAATGGATGTCGCCAGACTTGTACAGCAGCCCGGACCAGAAGGACGAGTACACACTCTGTGAAGCATTAGGCGACCAAGCCCAAGGGGTCATGCGTAAGCATCGCGAGAGTTGGATTACCGAGGCTGATTTCAAGTGGCTTGCCAACTGGGGGATCAATGCCATTCGCCTGCCGTTTGGGTATTGGATTCTGGATGCCGATGGGCCGTATGTGGCGTCCATAGACTTATTGGATCAGGCGGTGGATTGGTGCGAGCAATACGACATGAAGCTGCTTTTGGATCTGCACGGACTCCCGGGTGCTCAAGGCCCTGAAGGTCATACAGGTCGCAGTGGATATTTCACATGGCCTAAGGATCAGAGTTGTTATGACAGAAGCCTGGACATCATTGAGCAAATCGCCCAGCGGTACGCAGGACGGGCATGTATCAATGGATTTTCGGTAGTCAACGAGCCGCATGAGAGCATTGCTGCGGATGTGTTGATCCCATTTTACGAGCAGTCCATTGAACGGGTTCGCAAGCATATGCCTGCGGATAAGGTTGCTGCGGTGATTGCTGCTTATCCTGAAAATTTGATGAGTATGTATCACGGCTGCTTGCCGAAGATTGAAAATATCGTAACGGATGTGCATCTGTATCAGAGTTTCATCGGCTGGGAGAATCGTGATCCGTTTACTTATATCAGTGCAGCAAGTCGTCGCGGCGAGCAGTTAAGCAAATGGGCGAAACAAGGCCCCTTTGTTGTTGGCGAATGGTCACTGTCGTGGCCCAAGGAATTGTCTGACGTGTTGGATACCTGGCCCAAAGCACAATACGACCAATTGATGCGAGCCTACGCCAATACGCAGTTGGCAGCCTTTGAACAGGCCGACGCCTGGTACTTCTGGAGCTACAAAGTCATCAATCGCCCACATTGGTCATTCCGCGATGCCGTGGAATGCGGCTGGTTCCCAGCGAGCGTCGATTGACTCCTGACATAGCTGAATTTCACCGCAAAGCCGATTTCAATCTGGCCTGCTGTATCATATGAAAATGTAACTACAAATTATTTTATTCAACAAATATTTTTAATATATATACTTACATCTTAATTTCAATGTAACAATTTTATGTTACATTGACTTGTTACATTTTTCTCCTACACTTCTCATAACCCCGCTTTCGATCTGTCACACCTGACAATCGCAAGAGGGGCTTTATGAAATCCATCATTACCAGGAGAGTTCCATGTCCACATTGATTCAAGCACCAGCGAGCATGTTTCGTGCGATTCTGTTTCAACGCAGCCAACAAGCAATCCAAGCAATCTGCCTGACGGTCGTCACTTTGAGTTTGATGCTCAGCGTGCCCCGTCATGCTCAGGCTCAACCCGAAGGCTACGCCATTGGCATCAATGACCATGTGCTCTACCGCAATAACGCGGAGTTGGACACCACCCTGAGTGTGTACGATGACAGCAGCACCAAGTTCGTCCGGATCAATATCGACTGGCGAACGATGGAACCGGCCAAGAACACATACAACACCCAGAAGACCGCTGCACTGGATTACTATTTTCAAAAGTGTGCGGATCGCGGCATCCGGGTTTTAGTCTCCATTGCCTACGCGCCGGCATGGGCCAATGGTGGTCATGAACAAATGGGTTGGCCGCCAATCAATCCAGTGGACTACGCGGACTTCTGCCAATGGTTTGTGGAACATTTTGCACACTACCAAAGCGCATTGGGCCAACGAACCCTTGAGGCGATTGAAATCTGGAACGAGCCGGACTTGTGCGACATGTTCTTCCGAGGCTATGACCGTTATGCTCCTGAAGCTGCCACAAAATATGCCCAGATGGTCAAGGTCGCAGGAGGCCGGATCCAAACTGTCCGCAATGCATTAGGTGCCAACGATATCCTGATTCTCGCGCCAGTCATTTCCGATACACACAATGTCTCATGGAAAACCACCGGCAGTTGGATCGACGCGTTCTATGCAGTGCAAAACGTCACGGACTATTACGATGTGTTTAGCTGGCATAGCTATTGGATGAATGCAGGCTCCACAGGTTGGTTGCCTCCCGAACTGCCCCCCTGCTTCTCGACCACCAATCAACAACGCAGCATCATGGGCAAACTCACGTCACCACTGACCAGTGAAATCTGGCATCGACTCGTTGCCAACGGCGATCACCTTAAGCCTAACTGGTGCACGGAAATCGGTGGCAGCGCCAAGTCCGCGACCCCCGATCATGCTAACCGTTATCTCTCCTTTGCTGAACAGCAAACACACCTGACCGATATCATCAACGTCCTTCACAACGAATCGATCACCAACCTTCAACGCGTTTACTGGTACGAAATTTTCGACGAACCGCACCTTGGCAGTTCTTCCGAATCGACCTATGGCATGATTGCCCTGAACAACTCCAACCCCATCACCTACACCGGCACCATCCCGGTGAACACGGCCGACCGAACCCCCAAGCCCGTCTACAGCACCTATGTCAATGCAGACAAAGGCACCGGCACCACGACCTCCGCATTCTTTGATGACTTTAACGATGGCTACGCAGACGGCTGGACCGCCATGCCAGGCACATGGCAACTGGTCAATAACGCACTGGTCAACCCGCACAATGCCAACACCGCAACCTGCACACTCGACTTCCCCTACTGGACCAATAGCGACACGTCTCTTGCCATCCGCTTTACGGACCCTTGGAAAAAAGCAGGCGTCATCGCACGATACGATGGCAGTCAAGGCTACTACCTGAGGCTTGCAGGCAACAGCATCGTCAAGTCACACAAGCTTGAACTACTCGTTAATCAAAGTGTCGTCGTCAGCTCAGGACTCAACGACGTGTACGACCTGAGCAACTTCCAGACCCTGCGCATCAGTGTCATTGATGAAGTCAACGGCACGCGAATCAAAGGTTTTATCAATGGCAACGAACACATCAATTACCTGGACACCAGCATGTACTATGCAAGCGGCCAACTGGCTCTACGTGCTGAACCCTGGACAGGGACAGTGACCGTTGATGATGTAACGGTGACGGAATAAACAGGCAATAATGATCTTGGCGGGCTTGGCCGAATCTATCACTCCGTAGCTTTGAGCACATCAATCACCCATTGGGGTGTATCCTGAATATAGGTTTTGAGATGCTTTTTGCTACGGAAAAAGAATAAGGCCATCCCGCCTTGAAAGAGGATGGTGCCAACGATCAATGACCAGTAGACCATCTGGACAATGATCTGTTCCAACTCGGCGATTTGTTCGCCCAGCTCGCTGATGGAGGCCAGCTCTGCAAGATGGGGATTGTTACCTTGTGAGTTAAGGATCAATTGAGAAATCGCATAGACAATGATCAAACTGCCAAAGACAAGTTGGTTGCATGCGAGGATCGTCATACCTTTGGGGTCCAGAGATTTGACGACCGCCCTGCCGTGGAATTCGGTATAGGCAATGATGATTAACGCTGCGGCTGCAAAGACGGAGATAAACGTCGGATCGATCAACGCGATGATGACACTCAATGATGCAAAGATGCCTTCACTCCAACCATTGAATCGCGCAGTCCCCACGACGCGATTAATGCGTTTACGACGCAACTGCGCATCGCGAATCTGCTGTTTAGCGGACTCATCGAGATTTAACTGCGTTTTTTCATTTTCAGATGTCATACGACACTCACATCAGTCATTGCACATACCCCGCGTTGACATAGTTACTGTCTGCATCTGGCCCATGCCCCAAAGATGCAAGACGTTTGCGGAAGCTGGCAAGTTGCTGAGTATACTTTGGATCATCAATGAAGTTCGTTAATTCGTTGGGATCGCGTGACAAATCAAAGAGGACCTCGGGCATGTCCGGGCCGTAGTATTGGTATTTCAAATCGTCCTGTTTGATCATCACGTTGTTCTGTGTGAACTGCGAGATGGTCTCGTTATTCCAGTTACTGCTATCACCATTGAGCAGTGGCACGAGTGACCGACTGTCCAAACCATCGGGCACGTCCAATCCTGCCAGATCGCAAAGCGTCGCAAACAGATCACAGAGATTGACGTTCTGATCCACCACCTTGCCACCCTGCCCGGGGGCAAAGCCCTTGGGCCAACGGATGATCATCGGCACGCGTGCGGAGGCTTCAAAGAATTTCTGCTTCTCCCAGATGCCATGCTCGCCGAGCATTTCGCCGTGGTCTGACACGTAGACAATAATCCAGTCATCCAAATCCTGCCCGACGTATTGGAGCTTTTGAATCACCTGGGCGAAGTGTTCGTCAAGTGTTTGAATCATGCCATAGTAAGCAGCCGTCGCACGACGCATCTCACGTTCATTAACATCTTCGCCAACACGGACCTGACGTTGACTGAGAAATGGGTGTTCGAACACCTGTTGATTGAGAAAGGGCTTGACGCGATTAAGGTAGTAGCCGAATTTATCCGCGCTGGTTTGATAGGGATAATGCGGCGCAACGAGGCTGACTTTCAGCAGCAGTGGTTGATGCAATTGTTCACGGTCATAGGCAGGTGAATTGAAATACTCCTCAATAAACTCGCATGCCGTTTCGGTGGCTTGTTGATCTTTGACATGGATGGAGGACCGACCAATCCCTGCGCGTTTTACTTCTTTAACATCATTCCATTTCACGTCCGAGAGTGGTCGCTCATAGCGTTTGAACTCTGCTTCAATTTTGCCATCAATGAATGGCGGCGTGGTATGGATATCGCCGATGCCAGCCGGACGTTGCGTCCAGCCTTGCATGATGTCGCTGCCGAAGTGATGAAGTTTACCGCAGGCAACGGTCTGGTAAGCGTACTGGCTAAAGCGTCGTGCGAAAGTCATGTGACCTACTGCAAGATCAATCCAACCTTCACAGTTGCAGGTCTTGGGCAGTTGGCCGGACATCATGCACTGCCTGCCTGGGACGCAGATCGGAGACGGCGTGTAGGCATTGGAAAATGTCACGCCGGTGTTTGCCAGCCAGTCGAGTGTCGGGGTTTTGACGATGTCATTACCAGCATAGCCAGTCACGTCAGGTCGATGTTCATCACTCATTAAAAACAGGATATTAGGCCGTTTGGACATACCACACTCACTTGAAAAGATCGAAAAGTTAATACTTGAGGATAGAAACATTCCGCGGTTTTTCGACCCGATTGTTCGTGATTCTCTGATTTAATTTTTCGAGTTTGTATCAAACGGTAAAATCTACTGCAGCGAGTCGTTCCAAGCCGACGGAGCATTTCGTCAGGCAGCGATAGAACCACTGTGTTGCTCACAAGGCAGGATCAATTCAAAACAACTGCCTTTGCCCGGTTCACTGGTGAGTTGAATATCACCACCAATTCGTCGCGCCAATTTTCGACTGATACTCAAGCCAAGTCCAACACCACCGAATTCACGTGACGATGAATTGTCACCTTGATGAAAATGGTCAAAGATAAATTGATGTTCCGAAGGCTCTATTCCAAGCCCTGTATCTTTGACACGGTAATGCAAGAAATATGATGAAGCTCTCTTCTGCCAATGTACAGACAACTCGACAGTGCCCTTCACGGTGAACTTGATGGCATTGTCGACAAGCAGTTCCAGAATCATTTGCAACCAATTGCTTTCGAGCATGAGCTGCTCTGGCAAAAGCTGCTCCTTACATGGCAACACGGTCAGTTCAAGCCCTGCATCATTGGCCTTATCCAATTGCTTGGCAAAAACCTTGTTAAGGATCACACTCGGATCGATTAAGACAAATTCAGGATTCAACTCACTGGATTCAATTTGAGTCAAAAGAAGAATATTCTCCAACACATCCAGTAACGATTGGCCATTGTCAAAGATACTGCGTGCAAAACGTCGGTGTTCGTCTGCTAATTGCACATCGTCACGCATCAGGTCTGCAAACCCCATGATGATGGCCAAAGGTGTCCGCAGTTCATGGGTCATATTGGCCAGGAAATGTCCTTTGGCATCATCGGCTGCCATGGCCTTGTCGCGTGCATCTTCGAGTTCCGCCATGATGCATGCGGCATTGACATTGGCCTGAGCCAACTGGTCGATGAGCTGCTGATCATGTTCAGTTGAGTGGAGGATATTGATCCGTTTGGCCTGCTGATTGTTAATGATCTGCATCCTTGCCATGGAGACAAACAACTGCTGCCACTGTCGTGCGGCCATGGGCTTGCACATTTCCATTACCCGCAATGGATTGGCAAGCTGCATCGCCAATTCATCCTGACGCATCATCGCCTGACCGACGTCAAGAATCACCATTTTGATCTGCTGATCCACTTGGGCAAGGTACTGGCAAATTTCCAATTCTTCACCAGATGACATTTGAGTCAAACTAACAAACAACACCGGCATGGTATTGTTCGCTCGAGCAGATTCAATGATCTGGACATATTCATCAGCATCCTCAATCACCTGAATCCTGCCAACCCAGGGACGCAGTAAATGCGCAAAGCCATCCTGCATGCAAGCAATCTGCTGCTTGATGGCAATCATATCATCAGTCAGAACGATCATGTCCACCTGCTGATGCGTTGGGTCTTGCGAAACTACTTCTGACACTGTGAAATGATCTCCAATTAACTTAGATAAAAAGATTCACGCGTGATTGTGATGCTCTCTGCATGTAGCTGGCAACACCACCAATTTGAAGTCCGTCAATCAACTCATCGGACCCGATGCCCATTATGTTCATGGCTGTGGAACAGGCAGTCATTTTCACATCCAGTTCAACCGCCAATTCGAGCATCTGCTTCAAGTCCGGGACGTTCTGCTTTTTCATCAAATGGTTAAACAGCTTGGGGCCGATACCACCGAAATGCATTTTGGATGTCTTGAGTTTCCCAACACCACAAGGCAGCATCCACGCGAGCATACGATGCCAAAGATTCTTGTTACGGTAGACCGCTTTTTTGCGTAAAGCAGACAAGCCCCAGAACGTGTAATACATCGACACTTCACAGCCCATCGAGGCCGCTCCCGTCGCCAGGAACAAAGCTGCGAGTACCTTATCCATATCACCGCTGAAGACGACGATGGTCATGTGATCCTCGTCCGTCATGTCCTTCAAATCAGCCACCGACTGTTCACATTGACGTAATTGCGCCAAGAGTGACTGCATATCGCAGGACGCATCAGAAGCTGACTGGGCATTATCGGTTGATGTCTGTTTCATGGAGCATCTTCCCTCAGGCGACTTTACGCAACAGTGCTGTTACCTGCTGAGCTACATCCAATTCAATTAACGTATGACCGAAGCGTTGCGTCCATGCCTTGATGTCTGCTTCAAAGGCAGGATCCGATGCGACAACCTTCAGACAGTCCCCTTCATCCAACCCATCCATGGTTCGCTTAATCCGCACCAATGGCATCGGGCAAAACAGTCCAACACAGTCTAATTCAACTGTTTTCATCACTTGACTCCAATAAATACACTAAGGCAGGTATAGATTTATCGGATTAATTTGCAGGTCAGTTCAACTGTAGAATATTGATTGGACGTATAACATCCATTACATCACAGATGCAATCGTTATCCGGTCGTTACGCTGATGTGTATTTAGGAAGAAGGCAAATCGTCGGAGCCATCTTCACCAAGCTCAAACGTGCCACCGTCGGAGGATTGCGGGCAGACCTCGTCAAGCACAAGCTCAGAAACGTAAATCGGAACCTCAACAGCAACACCAAGCGCAATGGCATCACTGGGACGACTATCAACTTCGATGGTTTGACCATCACGATCAAGAATCAATGATGCGAAGAAAGTATGATCCTGTAAATCGCGGATGAGAATTGATTTGATCTTGGCTCCCAAATGACCAATCACCGATGCGAGCAGTTCATGGGTCTGAGGGCGAGGTGGCGTCTTACCCATAAGACGACGCTCAATGGCCATCGCCTCGTTTGGACCGATGACAATGGGAAATACGCGGTCCCCCTCCACTTCTCGAAGCTCAAGAATATGGGATTCATATTCCTCACGAATGAGTATCCGAGCCAGTTCCATCTGCACTGCCATGCTGCATCCTTTCGGTGACCTGCATCGTAACCGAATCAACCGATCGTAGCGAGTAATAACGCCAGGGATGCACTTGAAAAATCACTCCTGCCAGCTCAATTTAGTTGCGATCCTCCCAAGCAGAAGCCATTAGGTATAAATAAGGAAATTATTTTGTCACATTGCAGAAATACAACAAAGCTACCCTGATCGACATAAACCACTTATTTTCGGACTTTTCCATAACCCTATCACCTTAATATGGTTACACCGAATATCAGGGGCTTAATGTCTTTTAATTTAATTGGCGATAAAAAGACTACCCCCCGAGGGTTCGAACGGTACAATGGGTCTGCACGTGGAAGGAGCCCGTCTATATGTCCACTCAAAAACTTCGGTTTTATGTCTGCAGGGAATGTGGCCCAAAAGGGTTATTTAACAAACTCTGCGCCATGAAGGATCAACTCGCCCAAGAAGGGGTTCCAGTTGAGATTTACCATTCGATTTGCTTAAGCGCCTGCAAGTTTAATCGGGTCGTGAAAGTCCAAATGCCTGACGGGGAACTCAAGAGTTACTCTGATGCTCAATCGAATGGTTTTCGCAAATGGGATAACGAGCCGATGGTTCAACTGACTCATGAATGCATGCCGGTTGGCCAATCCGTTTAAACCTGGCTATCAGTCGGGAACCTTTCAAGATGAATCAACTTGTCGCAATGCCGACACACGAAGCCCAACACGTTTGATGCCGAACATTGTGTGTCGACAATAGCGACCGCTGATTTCAATCATGCATCTAACTTAATAATCGATCTCACTGTTGACTCCCACTTCCACATCACTGGTGGTCACCGGATCAATCGCGGTGCCGGTCTGATACTGAGCCTGTGGCGTGATCCAATTCCGCCAGGTATTGCCACCCAACGCCAAATTATTGGAAAACGCGCCATAGATCAGGCCTGAGAAAGTCTTGATCAAAGGCATGGTTTGCGTCAGGTCCATGATGTTGTTGCGCACCACTACGTCCTGTGAAAACTTCAGCGTTGCTACCGGACCACAAGCATTGAAAATGCGATTGTTCTCAATAAGAATCCGATTGAACAAAGGATAATCCGTCTGTCCCCAGGGTAATGTTGCACCGGCATAAATCAAAGCCCCCTCATACCGCGTGGAGATACTGGCATTCTCAAAAGTGTTGTCCTTGATGAGCACATTGCTCGCACCCTGTCCTTCACCCCAGAGATTGTCCACGATCTCAGTGTGCAGTTGGATGCTGGTACTGGTGACGTTTCGGAAGTAGCAGGAACTGATTGTGGCATCGTGACCGGCAAGCAAAATCGCCCGGCCATTGGTGTACTTGAATTGGCAACCAGAAATGTTGACGTTGCGCGTTTCATAGCGTGTATTGCGCACAATCGTCAGATATGACAGGCCCGTCGGGCGAGGCTCGACAAACTTGACGGACATGATCGCTGACGCATCATAAGGATTAGACGTACCACTGAAAACAGGCTCTTCCTTGACCGTCAATTGAATCCCCGTCGGCGAATAGTCAGGATTATAAAACTCAAGCACATCACCGACATTCACACGCAGTCGATGTTTGGGGCAATTATAGAAATGGAACTGATCGGCACTGCCGCCATAGATCAATCCGCCCTGCCAGTTGTTGTCATGCAGGTTAATACAATCATCACCAAGACCTTCAAAAGTACACAGTTTGATGACGATATTGCCACCAGTTTCATTGGAATGAATGCCATCAGCAGCAGTAGTCAGCGGATTGCGTGAACCGGTTCGGCGTTTGATATGACAGTCGAACACCTGAAAATGGTTCGTCGTCCCAGTATTAAGCCAACCCATACCAGGTAGAGAATAAATAGTCACCCCATCAAATATCACATGCTCTGAATTGTATGTCTTAAACGCGATGAGGTTGTAATACAGATGTCGAATACAATAGCTTTTACCGACATGCATATTCATGGCATTTGAGAACGTTGCTGTGATGTGATTGCCCGAAGCAGATTTACTCGTGACGTTCATAGCAAGTTTACTACCATCGACTGAACTTAGACGCACCGGATCCATTTCAAATAGACCTATCCATGATTGTTGGGATGCAAGTAAGGTTTGTGCTGCATCCAGATCGTTAAAGACAAACTCAACGGTCTTCTGATCGCCGGACATACTCACGACAGTACCCAATGACGCAATGGGTTTATAGTCCCAATTCCAGTCCAGATAGAGATCAGTGATTTTAAGACGCTTTGCATTGGTGATATTAAAACACTCACCCGTAAACAGGTGTTCAAATATGAATTCCGAACCTTTGCCATCAATAATCAAATCTTCGACATCATGAATCAGGATCGCAGCACTTGAATACAAACGGTAAACACCGGTTGGGATTTCGATGGTTTTTTTTCCAGGTATCAATTTAGCATTGTTAATCAGTGTCTGTAATGCTGAAGTATTTTGCTGTGCGACGGTCTGACTTACGGGAGTAGCCCCATCTGGTCTCATCAGTCCACTTGCCGAGAGAATGGTATGCGTGGTACCTGTGGGTAAATTAATTGGCTCGGAGGTGTATCCGGTAGCCAAAGGCCCCATTGTAAAAGGTAAATCTGACACGGGGGTCGCATTTGCCGTAGCCGGCGTCATCACCAATCCGCGTCCTTCTTCGACCATCAGATTGTCAATGATCAGCGACCCTGTACCGAGCATGCCAACATAGATAGTCCACGTACCACCGGCTATCGGCGTCAAGTCCAGTGGTAATTCAATGACACGTTCCTCACCGGGAACGCCGGTAAACTTCTGCCAGATATCATAGGATGTACTTACTGAATTACGTGCGAAGATATAAAAGTATCGCGGCAAAACCGGCGTAGTACTGACACGAAAATCCATTACAACTTTAAAATCAGTACCAGACCCCAGATAACTCTCAGGAATAGCAATAAAGTTGTAATACCCGCCACCGCTGGCAATGGTCACCTCAATACTCTGTCCTCCATCAGGAGCAGCAACCCATTGCGTAGACCAGGGAAACGAACTAGTAGGATGTGTTGCATTATAGAGATTGGTCGGTGACCACACATAGTCTGCTGCCTTGGAAGTATTCATACAGCAACAAATAATGAGTAAACATATCAGCCAATATCCCAATCGCTGTATTTGAATTGGCTGGCCAGCGCGTTTGGTTTGCAATATTACATTCGGTAAGTTCATGCGTTTCCCTATTCTGGACAAAGTGAGTCTGTGAGATATCCATGTCAACTTGCCTATGAACAAGTGACCAACAGTCAAAGAATTCGGAAGATCAAACGCAGCCGGTATAAACACATCTCACGGGAGCGTCACATGTAATGCGCCTTTACAGCAAAGCGTTAGCGCACCGACATTGAGCCCGGAATGTTTGATACTTAATGAAGGATAAACTTATTTAATATGTTCTAATTTATTCGCAGAAACTTTGATACCATGCGTCGTATGAGGATCATGCACGACACCAGAAGGTATCACAGCAGGTGTCCGATACAACCATTTATTTCCGCTAACTTGGACGTCAGACGAAAGGACGTTATAGACTGTCCCCATGTATGGCGTACTATTAGCTAAAGGCTTGATGAGTTCAACGGTATTGTTTCGAACGATCACATTCTGCGAAAACATAAATGTCATGGCCGGACCAGCCGCATTGACAAAGTGATTGCCTTCGACTAGGAAATTCTTAAACAGCGGGTAGTCCGTCGGTCCCCATGGCAGGCGACCACCTGTATAAATCACCGCACCTTCCCAACGCCCTGCAATATTGGTGTTCCTAAAGAGATTATTACGGATCACCATATTCGACGTGCCATAGCCTTCTGCCCAATGCAGATCAACAATATCCGCCTGAATTTGAATCGAGTTTCCTACGACATCATCGAAAATATTATTTTCAATGGTCGTATCGTTACCTGCAAAGAGAATACCCCGCCCAAATGTGCGAACTATTTTATTGTTAGCAATCTTTACATTGTTCGTCCCGAACCGCGTATTAATCACAATGGATAGATAGGACAAATTTTTGGGAACCGTTGAAGTAAAGTTGAGTATAGTCGTCGTATTACGAGCATAGGCATTGGGTTTACCTTCATAAACGGGCTCCCCTTTGACAGTCAACTCGACTCCTGCAGGTGAAAAATCTGCATTGAAAAACTTCAGCGTATCACCTGGCTCAATGCGTAAGCGATGCTTGGGACAGTTCAGGAGTTTGAGCTGCTGATCCGTGTCACCTGCTTTAAGACCGCCCTGCCATGAGTTGTCGTGCAGATTAATCGCATCATCACCAAGTGCAGTAAACGTACAATTTTCAATAATCAAATCCCCTTTGGATTCACCAGCGTGAATACCATCGGCAGCTGTGGTTAAAGGATGACGTGAACCGGGTCGACGAATAATATTACAATTATTAAATCGCCAATGATGCGTGGTTCCGGTATTTAGCCACCCCATACCGGGCATGGAATAAATGGTAATCCCATCGAAAGTCAAATGGCTACACGAACCTGTCTTAAAAGCCGTCATGTTGTAATACAGATGTCGCACCAAGTAGCTACGTCCGACAACCAAAGCCTGCTGTCGTTTAAATGTCACAGTAATTTGATTGCCATCCACTGTCATAGCAGGCGTCTTGCTTGCCAAGTGAAATTTCCCAGGTTCAATTCGCATACTTCTGTACAAAGTCACCGGGTCAATTGGGTACAAACCCAACCATTGGGATTGTGACACTTTTAATGTTTGCTCGTTATCAAGATCAGCAAACTCCATCACAGCTGACTTTCCATCTGCAGAGAGGCTTTTGATCGTACCGATGCTAGCAATGGGTTTATAGTCCCAATTCCAATCAATATAAAGGTCTTTGAAAACCAGACGATTACAGTGCATTACCAGGAAGCATTCACCATAATAAAGCCTTTGAAAAATAAACTCAGACCCTTGCCCGTCGAAGGTTAAATCATCTATCCCATCAACGATCCAGGCAGCCTTGCTTGCAAAACGGTATATCCCTTTAGGGATCAGGATCGTCTTACTGCCGGGAATTCGTTTGGCTTCATTAATCAGACGTTGCATTGCAATAGAATTAGCTTGAGCCACATCATCGCTGACAGGCGTATTGCTATCAGGGATAAGTCGGCCCTTTGCAGACAAAACTTTTGCAGTATCACTCTTACGCGGCAAATCCACTGTAATGTCTTTATAGCCTGAAGCAGTGGGAATACCTGGCGTTGTCTTTGCAACATCCGATGCGTTGGCAGTCGGTTCTTGCATTACCATATCACGTCCAGATTTGATCACCAGCTTGTCAATGATGATTGAACCCAACCCCTGGCACCCCATATAGATGGTCCACTTCCCACCTTCAATCGGAATCAGATTCATTGGAAAGCGAATGGTCCTTTGCCCATCACCTGGCTCACCAACCCATCGCTGCCAAAGGTCATATGATTGACTCTTACTATTGCGGGCGAACATGAAAAACGTTCTTGGTAATTCGGTCGATTCAGCAATGCGGAAGGTGATTTCTGCGGTAAATTCCGTCTGTCCCTTTTCCAGTCGATTCTCTGGAATCACAACATAGTTATAGTAACCAATCCCACGTGTGACAGTCACTTTGATACTTTTGCTACCATCAGGATTATGCACCCAATCTGTACTCCAGGGGTTGCTACTGGTCGGATGTGTGCCGTTGTAAAGCCCTTGAGGTGACCAGACATACTCACCGCCTTGATCCGCCTGAGTCTCACAGACACAGTTAAGCGAAATAACTGCCGAAAAAAGCAGCAGGAATACTGCGTGTGTACTGATATGGATTGATTTACTCATGTGTTGAAATTCCGTGCTTAGGTAGAAATAATTTTATTGAAAGTGCAGGTCATTACTGCGTAATCTTTTTGATCCAATTTGAAGTCGCAAAGCCACAAACCACGGCCATGCTCCATAAAACTTCAGAAGCAAAGACCTATATTTTCTGTAGTAAAGAAGTTACTTGAGTATATATCAGTGGGCTTTTTTATAATCGTCGTACCGGAACCAATGGTCTTTGGTAACTGTCGTCTGATCGGTACTACGCGTTGCTATGGTTGTATCAAAATAAGGGTCAGAGTAATTCTGCACACTGCAATCGATCATCAGAAAGTTCTGTGATTTATTATGCCAATTGAAAGTGTATTTACTACCTGATCCATCGTAACCAGAACCCCAGCTGCTACCTTGTCCTGATTCAGCCACCAGTATTTTATTTGAGGCATCAAACACACGACTGAATTTGGTTTGCTTGACGCCTTTCATATCGCCGGAGACAAAAGTCCCGCAGATATAGCTGTAATTAGCAAAGTCCGGCAAGGTTGGGACGATCCGATTACCCGGACAGACAAGAGCCCCGTTAAATCCACGTTTCTGGCTAAACTCCTTGGCAACCTGATCTATCCAGAGCTTGCCACTGAGATTAATACCGGGAATGATGTAGTCGTCATTGTCCGCAGCATAGACTTGTTCGACCACGCCGATCTGTCGCATGATACTGGCACATTGTATTTTCTTACTCGCTTCTTTGGCCTTCGACAAAGCAGGCAAGAGCACAGCCATTAACAGCGAAACAATTGAAATGACAACCAGCAACTCAATGAGTGTAAACGCGCGTTGTCTGGACATAGAGATACCTCCTGCTGACTTGTCGTAACAAATCAGCTTGTCAATTAATATTAATACTTTTAAAAATGCCTGTTGTCAGGTCACTATGTGTTATCAGTTCACTTATTCGGTGCCGGTGCCGTCGATTCACCTATAAACAAATCAACATCAACACTGTTTATATAAAGTGGTTTTTGATCGTCATTATCGGGCGAAAGAATCCAATCAAGCCCTTGCTCAAGCAGTGGTGTCCGAGGTCCGGGGCGAACTGTGGTTATTGATGGCACAGACATCTGAGCCACATCTAATTCACCGTAGCCAACGACTGATATATCACGTCCCACGATGAGTCCAACTTCGTGACACGCACGCTGAAAGCCCACCGCCATACTGGAGGTCGCACAGACCACGGATGTCATTTGCGCCAACTTCCCATTGGCATGCAAATCCATAGCCAGATCATATGCACTTAAAGCGCTACTTTGCGGACGCTTGGGAAGCTGTTCAAAGAGTTCGCCTTGTAACTGGTAGTGATTCACTGCTTGTTGCCAATAGTGAATACGATTACACAATACTGTGTCACGGTCAGAAGCACATAGAAAATCCACACGCTTATGTCCCAAACTTTTAAGGTGATCGACTGCTTTACTGACAAAATGTGCTGGCGCAGTTTCGATACTTGGAATCCCCATTGCAGTCATATCAAACCACAATGAAACCACGCGATGACGATTTTGAATCAATCTATCTCGTAGCAGCGGTGACAATTCATATCTGTAAACGATGACCAGTCCATCAAGCTCCGCATCCAGTGCTTCAAAAACGCGTGGATCGGTTTCATGACTGTAACTAATCAAACGCAACGTCCCATTTTTTGCCTTAACTACCGCATCCAGATCGTTGAGCCATGCACTCATGGAAACTTCTGGAATCGTATCCACCAGTAAACCAATTTGTGGCCCACGTTTTTGAGACTCTTGTGAAGCACATGGCATCAAACGCCCCTTGGGAGTCCGTGCCAAAAGTCCGTCCTTGAGCAATTGCTTGGTCGCTTTGCGAACGGTCAGATAACTGACGCCCAATTCAATGGCCAAGGCACGCTCGCCGGGTAGCTGACCATGTAAATAAGCCCCCTGGCTAATGCGCTCAGCTAACAGCTCAGTAATGGACTCATGCTTGGTTGGAGTTGAAAAACTACTCAAAATTATCTCCCAAACCGTTGTATAGCGTTGATGCTATACCACTATAGCCTTGGGAGTATATCAAATCAATGAAGAAGGATAAATATTTTTCAACAGGAAAGCCATCACACCACCGAGTGCTTCTCATTTCATTTATTTTCAATTGTTTATAATCTCAAGACATGCTTGCCAGCACGCAGACACGACGGTGCTCAATCTGCAGAATCCGTCAAAATTTCAAAATAAGGTGTTATGTTTTCACCAAGCTTGGCCTGGTCGATGGTCACTGACAACGGCCCATGGGATTGCTGAGAAGTCTCACACCTCACGGATCGTGAGCCATTGGCTCGTAATGCCCAAACCTGAATGTTGCCTTTTGGAGCCTGCTTGAAAACCAGTTTGACTTTGGCCGCTTCGATTAGCGCAGGCAGTTTCCCAAAGCTTAAAACCTGCTTGCCATCTTCGGAAAATGTCGCGTCAGTTGCAGAACTGTTTGAGGCAACAAGCAAAAGCATTCGTTGTGATTGAGCAATGGACTGACCATCCAATGATGCTAGTAGACAAGCCACGGCAACACCTTCATTGGTCATTGTCACATGATCCAAAGAAGCCACAACGCCAGGCTCTGCAAGTGTCGCCCCCTGACAGGTTGGCGTGTTGACACTCAAGAATTTACGCTTGGCATCAATGGTTAATTCTTCGGTATCGCTTTGATAGATCCCTTTAGAAACATCGGTTTTATTCGTATGACCAAGAACCCCACGCTGCCTAAGCAAGGCAATTGCCTGACCGGTGGCTGCAGTGTTCTGTTCGGTATCATTGGCAACTTCTGCTCCAGGAAGCGTGATCACTGTGGCACCACGCTGAGGCTCGAGGATTAAATCGGTTGATACTTTCGCACGATCTGTATCAGGAAGTTGAATCCCAAGTTGACTGACCAAAGCCAGCTTGGTGATTTCGCTGGGAAGGGTTCGCCCCCACCCCAGTTTGCCGACAATATTTTCATCGAGCTTGATACCAACGACACCTTTGGCTGGCTTTACAACATTGGGGGCAAAGAGCAACGTAGCCATACGTTCTGCAGCTTTAAGCGATGGGTCACGGGCAACACGAAAAAAACGCGGAGGCTGTTTAGATGATAGTTCCACTGGTAGTGCATGCTGCATAATCATCTGCCAATTCTGCAATGCCCCATACGCTCCCATCACCAAGCCTGCTTCATGACGATACGGATTAAAATAGGGATTGCCCCATTCGGACACACCAAAAGGAGCACCAAGTTGGCGCGTCCCTGAAAGTCGATATGCCATAGCAGCTGAACTTCCCACCAGACTGTTGTTATGCAACAAAGCTTTAACACCCCAACCTTTGGGATGATCGTGATAAGCATGCATGTCGATCATAGGCAATACAGAGCGGGTCACACCACATTGCACGGACATCCCGTTATTGTAATCAATCACTGGGCATCGTATGCCAAGGTTTTTCAGATAAGTATTCATCCATGCATAGGTTTTCTGCTCAGTATCGACAATGTATCTTTGATAGTCATTATCCATCAACAGGGGTAGCTGCTTACTATTAATACTCACGTCTGAGAAATCAGAAATACCTTCCCCAGCATCTGCCCATGCAATTTTAAGTTCTCCAACAGTGCGATATCGCTCCTTGAGCCACTGTGCAAAGTGATTAGAGATACCTTTGATATATACTTTATTCTTCTCCTTGTTATTCAAGGCCAGATTCATTTGAAAGCCGATTCCAGGTTCATTGCGAGCTGCGATGTATAGAACTTGTGGCTCGTCTTTGAGTGCCACTTTTGTATGCGGATTGATGTGATTCAATAGTATTCTTGCACCCTGTTTCCAATGTTGCTGATACTCTGAATCGTAATACATCTGCAGCTTATTCATGGTTTTCCTGTGGGGATTGTTAAATGGATGATCAATTGATTTGTACATCGTGGAGGCCGACACGACATCAAGGATCAAATAAATCCCACGTTTTTTAAGCTCAAATGTAAACAGATCGAACAAAGCAATGCGTTTGGGGTTAAAAACAAAATCGGCTGGCGCATCAATCATCAAATACAGATCAAGCCAATGCGGGCGTACAGCCATGTATCCGGCACGCTGAATTTCTTCTGCAAACGCAATAACCTGTGCATCATCTTGAGGTTCAAATTCAAACATTGGTAAAGCACAACTCATCACACGGATGGCTTTGTCTGGTTGCTCTGAAAATACAAGCATCCCTTGTGTATTGATAATGGCTCTGCCGTATTGCCCCGCAATTCCCGTGGGTATGAGATGTGAAAAGTCCAACGCACTACCAGGCTGAACCAACACATCGGATTGGTCATATGCCAACCAGTTTTCCCCATCAGCCTGGCGAACGACTGGCTGAGCAGAAAGCCGATCGGACATCAACCCCAAACTCACAAAACAAGACAATAGCAACAGGCAATAACGCATGCATTAACCTCTATGGATATTCAAAACATTATTTCAGAATCAAGGAAAAATGATCCTGATTGATATTAAAATTAGTTAGTAGTTGGCCAAATACCTTTATCAAAGGCAATGGAGATATGACCGGGTATTCGATAGTCGTCGATATTATTAAATTTAGCGGAAAAATCGCCATACAGCACATTCACACCATTAGGATGAACATATGTATCAGCGTTAGTATTCACTGCATCCACCGCAATGGCGGCAATTCCAGGCGTATCAGCAAGCCGGCGGTAGCGACTCTTGTAATACCGAACATCACTTCCCAACCTTGTATAGGTAGAGGTACTTAAGTACCAGTAATCGCCCCAGAATTTTGCATCACCGCTTGTGCTGGCCTGACCATAGAAATTATCCACGGGGCAGCTGAACACGGGATTGCGATTGTCATTGATAATGATACCTGTGCCTTTATCATTGCCAATATATCCAGCAGCCTGAAGACATCCAAGATTACTCGCACGTGCCGGCCCGGGACTCGTGCCGTATCGCCATAAATAGCGACCGTCTCGATTCACAGAAGTGGTATCCAAATAACGTGGGTATGGCCCCCAGTCTTTGTAGTCACCTGAGTAGCCAACGATAGCCGTTCCGATTTGCTTAAGCTGCGTCAAGCATTTGACCGTTTGGGCCTGCTCTCTGGCTGCACGTAACGCTGGTAGTAGTATTGCTATGAGTAACGCAACAATCGAAATAACAACCAACAACTCAATTAACGTAAAAGCCTTCAGGAAAGGGTTAATCTGAGTTTTTACTTGCTTGACACTTGTTAAGTTCGTGGACATTTAAGACATCATTTCTAATCGAAATCAAGTTACTATTCACCTGACACATTCACCGCATGAGCCACGAATAACCAATGTTGTTGGTACGGGCGAAATCAACGGATTGAGTTTTGTTTTTTTATCAAGATGATCAATTAAGGTATCAGCAGCTAACTGCCCTAATGTGTCACAGTGATGGTCAATGGCAGTGATGGCGGGAAAACCGTACTCAAAATTTGGATGATCGATACCACTGATCAAACTAATATCATCCGGACATTGCATGCCGTGCATTTGAAGCTTTTGCATAAACGGGAGGATCATACTTCCGCCAAGTATCATGGCGGTTTCTCTTGATTGGGTTTCTTGTTGATGCCACTGATCAAAGACACATATGCCGTCAGCTTCATTGGCGTTGTCTACGAGTCGGTCTTTTAATTGACAGTGATTAAGCAGGGTATCTTGTTTAATTAGCTTGGTAAGTTGTGCCCATATACGATCCGAACCAGAGTCATTTTTCAGGCGGCACCAACTGATCCGACGGTGTCCGAGTTTGGCCAAATGTGTGACTGCCTGATGTAATCCTTTGGCAAAGTCATGAATCACGCTGGGTACCAAACCTTCATGCTCAAAGGCATCGCCAATACTCACGCAAGGAATACCAAATTCGGTTAAACGAATGACGGCTGCTTTGCAGACATGGCCTGTGAGTATCAAACCATCAACTGAGCGTTTCCCAACCTGATCAGGCAAGACAACTTTGTCGATATGGGTGAAGTTGTACCGGTTGACACTAAGGCCAAACCCACGTTCCCGGGCGACCTGTTCAGCGCCTGCAAGTTGCTGAGCAAAGTAATGATTGGCCAGACCGTCTCCGACCTCATCGGAGAGTAAAAAGCCGATGTAGCCGGTCTTGTTTGTTGCCAGTGCACGTGCTGCAGCATTGGGTTGGTAATTAACTTCCCGTGCTGCTTCCTGAACACGTTGACGCGTCTGTTCACTGATGGACCATCCGGAATTTTTGATATTTCGCAAGACATAGGAGACGGTGGTTACACCGACGCCTGCTTTTTTGGCGACATCTGCCATGGTGGCATGCTGTTTTCTTGCCATCTTGTTCTCCTGAAACCACAGTGAATCGCTTCACTACGCTTTAGTGTAGCGCTTCACTTAGCTAAATCAAGCCATTCTTGCAAAGATTTTCAACTCAGTCTTTGGCTCATGAACAGAGCATTGCATGAGAGATGCCTGGAGCACTTCACATTCAAGTGCTCCATGTCAAATTTAAGCCGTTTAAGGTATACGTCCAACAGGCTGCTGCTAGCTAGATGTTATCCGTCAAATATCGCGTTGACGCGCAAACAGGTATGTATGTGGCTATTGCAAACAAGATCAACAGCCATGAGTTCACTGCTCGCGCGACGAAACACATGAAGGTCGATGCTGCTGGTGATTGGTTTAACCTGCGAGTGCTTCTGCAGTCAGTTTGTTGGTTAGTTCAAAACTATCATTGAGAAAATCCTGATACTGTTCTGGTTTGAGGCGTTTGCCAGAACTGTGAATGATCAGCCAACCCCCTCCTGCCTGAACACGCCAGTCATTTCGAATCAGACCGTTTTCGATACTTGTCAGAAGCGTTGAGGTAAAAAGTTTGCGGACCGCATTCTCGTCTTTGCCCGTGAGTCGATAACGTTTGGAAAAATCGGGATGGGAATCGAAGTCGATATCCTGCATACCGAACTTTTCTGCAATGCGTGTCAAAAAGTTTTCATTCTCCAAGGCAAAGTCCGGCAGTTCAAGTCCGGGGACGTGGTAGGCCGCGAGGGTCATGGTATACGTGGTTGAGTTTTTGCCACTTCCGGTGGTGTATTGATAGTCGGTGAGAATCAGGTCGACATCCGCGATCTTCCCGGTCATAAAATTCTTGGCATAGCGACTGCGTCCACGGTCAAAAATGGCAGCCTCACGACATGGGATGGCCGATGTACCGGAGAGCTTTTTTTCGTAGGTGAATCCCATCTGCGTTGCAAACTGCAATATCGCTTCAGCCCGTTTCTTGTCTGCACGAATGCTCAGGACAATCGCCAAAACAATAAAGCCTAAAAATAAAGTAACAATACCGCCGAAGATGAGGCCTTCCATGATTTACTCTTCCTTATTAAACATCTGCACAGCTCATTTCAAATGGTTTGGCAGAATGAAAAAATTTCTCTGCAACGATGAATGTATTATCAAAAAAAGTTTGCCACATTTCCGTCTTGACCAATTCTCGTTTTGTGTAGATCACGAGCCAACCTTCAGCCACATCCACATGCCAGTCCTGGTGAACCATACCGGCTTCAATCAATTGAATCAAAGCTGGCGTGAGCCATTGGCGAACGGCAACTTCATTTTCACTTTTCACCAGCCATGACTTCGAAAAATCGGGATGTTCATGAAAATGCACAACATTTTTTCGGATCACTTTATCAAACAATTTGCCAAGAAAAAACTTGTGGTCCATGGTAAATGTCGGCGTACCAGTTTCAGGTAACTTGTAAGCTGCCAGAGTCAATTCCGTATCAGTTTCACCTACGTCATACCTATAATCCATGAGCAAGACATCCAAGCCATCTCGATTTCCTTTAATCAAATTGGTGGCAATACGCGGATGGCCAATATGAAAAATACTAGCTGGATAACAGGCAAGATTATCACTGCCACTGTTTTTTTTGACATATTGATAGCCAAGTTGATCGGCAAAAGCTTTTAGTTCTCGAGACTTGATCTTGTATTTGTCATGGGCTATATAGCCATAAATACCCAGAATTACAAAGAAAAATAGGATTATACCGAAAAAGACTGGAACGATAGGTGGCATCACATATCCCAAGAAAACTATTAAAAAATAAGTCTCCGTCCAATCATATACCACCCCAATCGGCTCGACACGAGCCGGCTCGCAAAGGCATTACTTAACCCAACAACGCCTCACGCTTTTCGCCGATGAGTTTGATTAATGCTTTTTGTGGGTCGGCGAATTTGGCTAAGCCTTCCTGCATTAATATATTTTCGAGTTGGATCATGTCGACGATCTGGTCGATTTCATCCAAGACGTTTTCCGCAGGCAGAGAGGCAATGTTGTTGGTGTAGGTCTTGCCCAGGGTATTGATGGTTTCATTAAGACTTGGCGGATTGGTTTGAATGTCCGAGCCGGTAAGTTGGCTGATGTAAAAATCTTTGGCCATGTCGGGCTTTTTGACTGCGGTGGATGCGAAGATCAATTCCTGTTTGAGTGGCAGATTTTTGGACTTCCAAAAGCCTTTGTTCATGGCCCATATGCGTTTGGCATTGACGAGTCCGACCATGCCCTGTGCTGCATCACTGAGATTGGGATGATGCTCCTGGGTATAGACATCGACACGGGAGACGAAGATGCTGTAGACACTTTTGAAGGTGTCCAACGCCCCACGTTTTTGAGCACCACGCCAGATTGCGTCACGGGCAGCGGTGTACTGACGTTCGGTGAAGATGAGTGTGACGTTCAGGGTGAGTCCCATTGCTGCGAGGTCTTCGAGTGCATCAAGACCTGCGGGAGTCGCGGGGACTTTGATCATGCGATTCTTGCCACCGTTTTCCACGCCCCACTTGCGACCGAGCATGATGTATCTTGCGACACGTTCATCATGTGATGGGCCAAGCTGTGCATCTTCCAGGACGGGGTCGAGTTCGAAGCTGACGTAGCCGTTGTTGCCGTTGGTTTGTTCCCAAACTGGCAGGAAGACTTCCTGTGCATCGGTGACCATTTGATTGGTGGTTGCCCAGGCGACTTGCTCGTCGGACATGTCCTGCTTCATGTATGCGGCAAGCAGGTCATCGAACCTGCCGGACTTGATGAGGTCTGCGACGATCAGCGGATTACTCGTTGCTCCGGTGATCCCTTGCTGAGGACATTTTGCGACCAGATCAGGATCAATGGAGTCGAGCCAAAGCGTGGTGCCGGCATCAATGATGGATTGCATGGCGGTTGACATGGATAAGCCTCCGGAGCGGGGTTAATGGTGACAACTCAATCGTAACACAAATAATGTCGTGGTGATGTGAATGCTATGACCGTGTTTTGCAGAGATGTGAAAACAAGAGCATGTTCATTGGCAATGCGTCGATTGACAGTCATTGGATGAGATGTCAAAGAAAGCTTTAACCACCCTTAAGCAGGATGAGCAATACCAGCAGAACCACGGACAAAGCCCAACCTCCGACCATGGCCCAGAACATGGGTTGTTGTGTCAAAGGTGCGACATCTTCATCGAGTTCAACCGTGTTGACGATGGCGGTGCCTTGCGCGTCGACTGGCGCGTTTTCCAGGGATGCCAATGAAGCAAGGTCGAATTTACGGCGTGCCTGCATAGGCGGATCGCCCTTGGCCAATGCTTCAAGGTCCTGGAGCAGATCACTTGTGGAGTTGTAGCGGTGATCGCGATCCTTGGCCATACAGACTTCGATGACTTCACCGATACCAGCGGTCAGTGATGGATTCAAATGATCCGGGGGGATGACATCTTCTTTGAGATGCTTGTGCATCACCGCTGAGGGATTGGGGCCATCAAACGGGACACCACCGGTGACCATGTGATAGAAGGTGCAGCCAAGGCTGTAAATATCAGCACGGAAGTCGATATCCATCTTGCCACGGATTTGTTCCGGTGAGATGTAATATGGCGTGCCGAAGGCTTTGCCCTGCTCGGCTTCGGCGGCTTCACGGTCGGAAACCGCGCGGGCCAGACCCATGTCCGCGAGCTTGGTCATACCTTCTTCGTGGATCATGATGTTCTTGGGCTTCACATCACGGTGGATAAAGCCAGCCTGATGAGCGTGTTCCAAAGCCTTGGAAGTCTCGATGATAATTTTCAGTGCTTTATCTTCAGGATACTTGCCCATCTTGACAATATCGTCGTAGACGGTGTGACCTTTGACGTACTCCATGACGAAGTAGTGGTACTCGGCGGCCTGACCCACGTCGATGGCCTGAACGATATGCGGATGATTGAGCTTGGCGGCAGCTTTACCTTCTTGATAAAAGCGCTCGACAAACTGCGGGTTGTTCGTGAATTTCTGTGGCAGAATCTTAATGGCAACCAGACGATCCAATGACAACTGGCGGGCTTTGTACACCGTCGCCATCGCACCGGCACCAAGACGCTCAATGATTTGATAACCGGGAATCTGCTGAGAGGACTTGGATTCTTCAATCTTGGGACGCAGACGCTCGAGCTGTTTCTTGGTGACCATGCCTTTGGTCAAAAGGATACTTGCCAGACTGCGTTGATTGGGATCACTCTTGGCACTCTGCTCACGGCGCAGTTTCAAAGCGCGATCAACGTCTTCAGAGGTACACAACCCCTGCTCAACCACCAGACGTCCGACGATGGAATCCTGATTAGCTTTTGAACTGTCAGACATCGATGTTCCGTGCTCTGAGTAAGCTGAAAGCGACATGGGCCCCTCCTGATGAGGCCGTGTCTATAGGACGTTACGTCACGAATGAACATAAGTCAAACGCTGTTCAACGTCCCGACTGGTAATCTTATAACCTCTAGGGGACTGGAAGTCTAGCCCATAGTGCGTTTTCGATCTTCGGTACAAGTCCCAAACGGCTTTAGGAGCGCATTTGCACGACCGATTTTTATCGCTCGAATGCCTGGAACAGAATCATCCAGTCGATTCAGGTCACACAAGGCACCACTCCCTACCCTTGTCTTGAGTAAGGTAACCAGTAAATCAAGCCAACTGATAAAACAGCTTGATGTGCTATGTCACAATACATGTTGATTCTTCACTTACTCAAAATACATTACGGGTTATCGGTCTTAAACACCCTATCTTCCATGCGTCCAGTCATGCGTAAAACCTTCGCTTGATTGTGTCAATCAATATAGTTTAAATCAGGCAGCAGGCACACCACAAAAGCAGTAACCATCTTTTTACCAAGCCCCTGCGACAGAATATCCATTCTATAAAATATCATGACACAAGCATTTTCCGCCCAAACCCATTACAATGTGATCGGACATATGTGAACAACACTGTCCAGCTTCCATCCCGCCCATGGGAGTCTAAATTCAGACCCTGACTTGGAAAGCCATTGATGCTGTTAGTTGCACCAGTCGATCAGGCCGTCCGTCAGCAATTGACTGACGAATTAGGCCAAGTGGAATCACTTTTTGTCCAGGAGCTTCAATGCCCTCTGGAATGTGTCAATCGGCTAGTTGCCCATGTCGAACGCTATCGCGGCAAACGACTGCGGCCACTACTGGTTCTTGTCGCAGGCATGGCGTCGAGTCCCGACGGCTCCACTCTCACTGATGACCACCGTGCCTTGGCCACCGTTGTGGAGATGGTCCATATGGCCACCCTCGTCCACGATGACATCCTTGACGAAGCAGATGTCCGACGTGGAGGCCCCACCGTCAACACCCTCCGTGGCAACGAAACCGCGGTCATGCTCGGTGACTACATGATCTCCCATGCGTATCACCTGTGCTCAAGCATGGACAATCAACAAATCGCACGCACGGTCGCTCATACCACCAACGTGGTCTGCGAAGGCGAATTATTGCAGTTAGCCAACCGTGAAAACTGGGAACTCGACGAAGAGGTTTACTATCAAATCATTGACCGCAAGACAGCCAGTCTCTGCGGGACATGTTGCAAACTCGCAGCAGTGATTAACGATCAACCTCAAAAAGTTCAGGACGCACTGGACAACTACGGTCGTAATCTCGGTGTCGCATTTCAGATCATTGATGACCTGCTGGACCTTACCGGGGATGAAGACACCGTCGGCAAGTCCACTGGTAGAGATCTGACCAAAGGCAAACTCACTTTGCCCTTGATCCACTTCCGAATCAATGCCCCCCAAGAGCAACGCGACACATTCATCAAACTGCTCTCCAGCCAGGCCGTCAACAATGATGACAGTGTCAGCAATCAGATTCGCAAAATGGTCACCGACTTCGGTTCGGTGCAGTTTGCTTCTGAGCGTGCTTCGGAATTAATCGCCCAAGCTCAACAGGCCTTACTTGTCCTGCCCGACTCGCCTGCACGAAAACTGCTCCACGAAATGGCACAAGCTGTGCTGACGCGACAATTCTAACTACATGTAAATTCTTCGCCGAATACCTGCCCGCAGACTCATTCGGCAACCTGAACCCTGTTTCCGGGGTAAAAAGGTTGAGGGGACAGCCCCATACGACCGATAAAAAACCAGTATCCGTCAGCACACTGTCATGTTGCATCAGGTGTTCAATTCATCCTACGCAATGACCGATGCAAGTAATAGACGGATGGGCCGAAAGTTTCTGAACATGGAACTTTGAAAATTGGAATAGCACCTTCTTGATGAAGGTTAATAAAGGTGGAGACAAGTACGAAATTAAGCAAGTCACGTCGCGGCCAATTTTCAAGAATTGCATTGACCGCAGGAACAGTTGACTCGTAAAATGTACGGCTCGTATCCAACTTGAAAATAAAGAATATGAGTACACCCCAAAAACGACGCATCCTCGCAGTGGACACCCAACCGGATTGGCTTGATCAACACACCTATCAGGTTCCCGGTGTCGGCGAAGATGTCATGGCAATGATTCAAAGTGGTCAGTTCGACACGATCATGGCTAGCTGTTCGGCATTCACCGCCATCGAGCGGAATCTTGTGACCGATCAGGCCAACCTCGTGCTCAATACCATTGGTGAAGGCGTTCTGGTCGTCAATCAGGCAGGCAGCTGTGCATGGTCCAACAAACGCATGCAAGCCTATCCCCCTGCTGCGATGGAACAGGTGCTTCAAATTTGCTCACGAGCTGTTGAAATCTTCAACACCCTGGGCAATACCTACTACGACGACAATACGGCACCATCCAAAAAATTCTCATTCCCAGTTGGGCAGGATCAACATTTCGAACTCATCGCTTCACCAGTCATTCAAGCTGACCAGCCCATCACGCAGGTCGTCGCCGTCGTCTGGGATGCGACGCGTTCCAAACGCATGGAACAGAAGATCGACTTCATCGATCAGGCAGGTCGTGAACTTGCCAAGCTCGAATCGGATCGCATCGCAAAACTCACTCCCTCGGAGCGATTGAATCTGCTGCGCGACAAGATCATCAAGACTTCCAAGGAATTGCTGACCTTTGACCACTTCAACATTCGTGTGGTCGATGAACGTGACAAAAAGCTGGAAATCGTCATCGCAGAAGGCTTGCCTCCCGAAGCGTTGGAAATTGATCTCTACGCACAGCCCGAAGGCAATGGCATCTCTGGCTATGTCGCAGCAACTGGTCGCAGTTACATCTGTCACGACACTGAAAAAGACGCGCGATACATTCTGGGGATCAAGCACTGCAAGAGTTCACTGACCGTTCCATTGCGTTTACACGACAAAATCATCGGTGTATTCAATGTCGAATCCGACTCCGTCGGCGCGTTTGAAGAAGATGATCGTCAGTTTGCTGAGATCTTCGGCCAGTACATTGCCATGGCGCTTAACACGCTCAACCTCCTGGTTGTCGAGCGCTGCAACACCTCCGGCCAGATTGCAGACAGCGTCGTTCAGGAAATGGCCAAGCCCCTTAATGACATTGTCACCGAAGCCAAGCTGCTCATCGACGAATACATCGGCGATGACAATATGCGCACACGCCTTAAAAAAATCATTGAGGATGTCGAATTCGTCCGCGTCGCGGTTCGAGATGTGGCACAAGGCACCCGAACCGTCTTGGGTACCAACGATATCAAGCCCGACATGCAGGACCCGATCCTCTCGGGCAAACGCATTCTCATCGCTGACGACGAAGTGAACATCCGCACCACCATTGGTGACATCCTCACCAAGCATGGTTGCCACTGTGTTGTCTGCAAAGATGGCTTTGAGGCAATCACTGAATTGGAACGCGCTCACTTTGACTTGGTGCTTTCGGATATCCGCATGCCCCACCGCAACGGCTATGAAATTTTTGCTTCCGCACAGCGTAAGGACAAAAGCATGCCGGTGATCCTGATGACGGGATTTGGCTACGATCCGCATCACTCCGTCGTCCGCGCGTCCCAGGAAGGTTTGTCAGCAGTTCTGTTCAAACCCTTCAAAGTTGACCAGATGCTCGACGAAGTTTGTAAAGCGTTAACCACGCACCCCAGTCACAACAAAGCCTTGTAAAGACATTAACGCCCTCAAACATCACGTCGCCAAGGTCTAAATAAGCCTTTAGTATCCGCGGTTTTAATGCGCTTAAACGGCATCATTTTCGACTATGTCGCCCTCTCACACAGGTACTATTGGCAGAAAACCATCATCTCAAAAATAAAAAACAGAATTTCTGGTACAATTCTCCGTCTGTCCGAATGATTAACACGAAGCACATTAGCTGTGGTACACCTGTATCACGGAGAACCAGACATGTCCGACCAACGCATCGACGCTCGACAGTGGGCTGCTGCCAATATTGCCGCCTCCGCCGAATACTTCCCCAATCTCATGCCACAGATGGCAGATATTTCGGAGATCGGTGATCCGCGTGAGCGTCAGTTGGCCACCGCGATTCAGCGGACCGTTCTTCAACGTTGGCTGACCCTTGATTACATTCTCAATCGTCATCTGAAAAAACCGTTAAACAAACTCGAACCAGCCATGCAGGGTGTGCTACTCACCGGTGCCGCTCAACTGCTGTTTTTTGAACGTCTCCCGGACTTCGCAGTGGTGAGCAGTATGGTCAACCTTGCTGCGGAGATGATCCGCCCTGAGGCCAAGGGGATGGTCAATGCGGTCTTGCGAAATATATCCAAGACCATTGCCGGCCGATCGTCTGATGGGCTTTGGGAACCTTGCCGTGACAAGCTTCCGACGGATACAGGTTATGTGCAGTTCAACTTGCCGATGCTCCCTGATCCTGCCAAAGACTGGACGGGATATTGGAGTATCGTCACCTCGCATCCAACGTCAGTGCTCGAACACTTTGCCAATGAGCATGGCAAGGATGCAGCCGTTGCCATCGCCATGCACGACTTGACTGTCCCGCCAACGATCATCAGTGCCGCGAACCCTTTGGATGAATCCGCGTTACCCATCACCAAACACAAAGCCGACGGTCACTACTATCTTTGGCAAGGCAACTACGGCGAACTCACCGAGTTTCTCAAAACCCATGTCGACTGTCGCGTGCAGGACCCCACGGCCAGCAAGCCCATTGCCGCCACGCGAGACCTCAAACTCAAATCCATCATCGACTACTGTGCAGGTAAAGGAACCAAAAGTGTCCAGCTTGCTGCGATGCATCCAGATGCCACGGTCTATGCCACCGATCCGGACGGCCCACGTTTTGCAGCCTTGAAAACCGTCAGTGAAGGCTACAACAATCTCGTTGCAAAAAGAAAAAGTGTCCTGCCCAAAGATGCGGACCTGATTCTCCTAGACGTGCCCTGTTCCAATACCGGAGTCCTGGCAAGGCGTCCCGAAGCACGCTATCGCTTTAACCGACCCAACCGACGGGAACTCGTCCAACTCCAAAAGCACATCGCCACCGAAGCCATCGAACGCATCGTCTTAGGCGGGTACATCCTCTACAGCACATGCAGTATCTGCGAAATGGAAAACCAACAGATCACCCAATTCATCTGCGACAAAGCAGAAGGCAAAATCGTCAACGAACAACAAACCCTCCCCCAAGGATACGGCGACACCTACCAGGACGGCGGGTACTTCGCGTTAATTCAATGTTGATCGTATAAACACAAATATCGCATCTCAATGGATGCCTACCGGTAGAATGAACAGCAACCCTAGGACATATTGGAATAGAGCATGAAACAGATTATCGACGACCCTGGCTTTGACACCTTTGGAACACCCGATTCCAAGTGGGCCATTCAAACGCACGAAGGTGCCCAGATGCAAGGCCAAGTCGAAGACGGCACGATGAAACTCACCATCACCGGCACGTCCGGCGCCAACTGGCATGCAGAATTCAAATACGAACCCTTCGAAGTCAAAAAAGGCGACATCTTTGAAGTCTCCTTCTCGGCCAAAGCGAAGACACCTTTTAATTTCAGTGTCTGGTTGGGGCAACAAAACGAGCCTTTCAAAAGTCTCGTCTCCGAAGAAAACCACTACGGCGAAACCAACATGCCCAATGACTGGGAAACCTTCACCCATACGTGGACTGCTGAAATGGACGAACCCAAGGCAAGACTCGACTTCGTGCTTGGGCCAATTGACAATGACGTCGAGATCGAAGACATCAGCTTACTTCACATCGACCAGGTTGCTCAGTAAGACCGCAGTCGCATGATTCCAACACCATTTTTCGGTGTAGTCTCGACACGTCTGACGGTCTAGCTGCATTGCTTCTTTGGCAGCGGTCTGCAGGTCTTCGTGCATGATGCCCACGGTCTTGCCCTCAAGCAGCGTCTGGTCCATCACATCAACAGGGCCGGTGACATGATGCGCCGCAACAGGTGTCCCACAGGCTAACGCTTCCATCATCACATTGCCGAACGTATCCGACAGTGATGGGAAGACGAACACGTCCGCTGCCTGCAAGTACCGGCGCATGTCTTCGTCGACCAGGTATCCGGTGAAGTGGACATCAGGAAATTTCTTTTGCAGTTTTCGTAAAGCCGGCCCTTCTCCGACGATGACCTTGCTGCCATCAACTTTCATGGCTGCGAACTCTTTGAGATTCTTCTCATGGGACACGCGCCCGGTATTGAGATAAATCGGCCGAGGCAGATCAACCAACGCGCGATTACCATCCTCAGGTGGGTAGAACAATTGGCGATCCACGCCCCGCTTCCAGACACGTACCGTATTGAAGTGTCGATCCTCCAACTCCTTTTTCACTGACTCAGTCGGCACCAAGGTTGCCTGCGAACCATTATGAAACCAGCGCATGAATTTGAAGGTCAGCGACTCGGGGATGCCGTAGTACACGCGAAGATAATGCGGGAAATGCGTGTGATAGCTGGTGGTGAATTTCAGTTTATGTTTTTGACAGTACTTGCGTGCCACCATCCCTACCGGACCTTCGGTGGCAATGTGAATGCACTGTGGGTCAAACTCGCGAAGTAACTTGATGGTGTACTTCCGAGGACGTATCGCCAGTCGAATCGCCGGGTATCCAGGACAAGGAACCGTGCGAAAGAGTTTGGGATGGATAACCAAAACGTCATGCCCAAGCTCTCGAAGTTTTCGTGTCACCGTATCCCATGTCCGAACCACGCCGTTAACCTGGGGATGCCAGGCATCCGTTACGAGTGCAATACGCATTGATTTTTCCTGATAAAAAATTTTAACCACAGAGTCACAGAGACACAGAGCCCGAAAGAAAACACAACTAGATAGAGCAGTTCAAAAAATGAATCTCCATGCCATCTTTTTTTCGTCATTCCCGCACAGGTGGGAATCCAGTGATATGCAGTGAACGCTTGCAAATTCCACTGGACTCCCGCCTGCGCGGGAGTGACGGAGGGTGGAGATTAATTGTTTGAACGGCTCTAATATCAATGATGTCTGGCTCTGTGACTCTGCGTCTCTGTGGTTATTAATTGACTTGTCATACAGGTACAGATGAGTGATCTGTTGTCTGTAGCATGGCATTGGAACTTACATCAACCTTCGGTTCATTGGCATTCCACAAAGTGTCAAGTACACTATCCCACGAGCTTTCCGCTGCCGTCCGTAAAGATCGAACTTTGAGGTCTTCACGCTTTTGGCTGTCGGTTGCCAACGCCCACATCGCTTCAGCCAATGTGACCGCGTTACGCGATTTGTCCGACAGATCGACAACCAAACCCGATTGGTTATGACTCACAATTTCCTGAGGCCCGCCACGATCCGACACAATGGCAGGCACCCCGCTGGCATGAGCTTCCAAGACCACGTTGCCAAAGGTATCCGTCGTGGAAGGGAAAACGAAGACATCACTTGACGCGTAAGCCTTGGCCAACTTCTTACCCTTGATGAATCCGGTAAAGATCACCTGTGAAGTCTTCTTGAGCTTTTTGGTGAGCTTGGCATACATCGGCCCATCACCGACAATTGCCAATTGCAGCGACTCGTCACGTTCAAGTAAATGCTTAAACGCATCGACAAGTAAGTCGACATTCTTCTCACTAGAAACACGTCCGACATAGGTAAAAGTGAATGCCTTGCGGCCGTTGAATTTTTCCCAGTAGCCTTCATCACGGTTTTCAGGGCTAAACTTTTTGGTGTCCACACCGCGATGCATCACACGGATTTTATACGGATCAAAGCCATGCTCGATGAGATAGCGACGGTAAAAATCACTGGGAGCCAGGATCACATCACATTGCTCATAGAACCAGCTCATGTATTTCCAGGTTGCACCCTCAAGTGCTTCGTCATCAGTCAGACACTTCACGTAATTGGGGAAGTCGGTGTGATAAATACCCACGGTCTTTAAGTGCATCATCTTGGCAGCCATCATCGCAACCAACCCCATCGGGCCAGGTGTGGAAATGATCAACTCATCAAACTGCTTGCGTTCAATGTATTCAACGATCTGCAGAAACGGCGGGAATGAAACTTGCTGTTGGTCGTACTCGGGCACTTTGAATTGGCCGACCGGTTTGAAGTTCTTGACCGGAAAATCCACGTCAGGCGTTTTTTCAACACAACTCAAAACCGTCAGACTTCGATCCTTGTCTGCTGCGGTTTTGCAGAGTGTCTGAATCGTGCGGGTCACGCCGTTGACATCATCAAACGTATCAGTGATCCATGCTTTGCGATTGGAGCGTTTAAGCAGTGGGCGGGTCGCTTCAAAATGGTTGGCAATGACCTTGATGAATTTTTCATCTTTGTGTTGTGTCTTGAATGCTGCAAGGTACGGGCTAATGGCAGCGGTCACCGGCCCCAGTGCAGCGACGGTCTGCAAGGACTCAAGGAAGTCGCCCTTCTGCACACGCTTGATGAGTTGCTTGATGAACGAGTATCCAAGTTGCTGAGCGATCCGACAGGATGTTTCAAACGCGTTGGCTGCTTCATGCTGACTTGGGTGATTGCGGTCATTGCCAAACAGGGATGTGAATTCGGTGACGAGCATGCGCTCCGTGGATGAAAGGTTTTTCATCTTCTTGCGCCAGATCCACCCGCCAACGTAACCTTTGAGCTTTTGCGTTTTGGTTAAGGGAACCGCGGGTTCGAGCAGTCGCTTGAGCATTTCACCCAGCAGTGAACCCTGGCCGTCCTTACCTGCAAGTCGGTTTTTGTAGTAGTCATATGCGATGCTGTAAAAGCAGTGGGCCAGGTGGATCGAATTGCCACTGCGTCCGCCGGGCTGGTGTTCGCCTTGACGCATGTAGTTGAGAAACTCTTCGACGGTCTGCGCCTGCGGGGTGATGGTGTGTCCTGAGCCGACATAGAGTCCGGAGTGGTCGTCACTGCCGCCGGTGAGCATTTTGCGATGCGGGTTGGGGCCGACCGGTTGGATACCATGCTTATCTGCAAGCCGTTCGATCATCTGCGGCGTCAGGCTGGTGAGGATGGCTTCGACCATTTTCGATGCCCGCGGGTCACGGGTTCCGTTGATCAGTTCAAAGCGATTGAACATGACCAGCAATTTTTCGAATTGATCGACCGTCAATTTTTCGTTGACCAGAAATAGCGGATGGGCTACGGAGTAGACAATGTTGTTTGCGATGCAGTAGTCACGGAACTCATAAATATTTTCGCGGTTGTGTTGAATATCCTTGAACTGCGATTCGGTAATCCCGCAGACAAGGATGTGCATCTTCGCCCCGTTCTCCGGGAAGTAGGTGGTCACTTCATTGGAGATAAACGTGTTGGGCAAATGCGCAATTTCCAAGGCACCGTCAATTTTATTGTGATCGGAAATGGTGACAAAGCTCAACCCACGCGCGACTGCGGTGTTGTACACATGCATCGGTTCAACAAAGCATTCCGGCGAGCCGATGCGACGCAATAACCATTCACTGGGTCGATCCGAGTGCTTGGAGTGGACATGCAAATCCACACGGGATGTAAAGGGCATACCGCTGGCCGAGGTGTTGGTATTCATAGATTGGTTCACTGTGTTTGCCCTCCGTGGCATGGGGAGTTTGCTGCACAACTTTTAAACCATGCCCAGTCTCCGGCCATCCTTGATTGAACCGGTTATCGGGGCATGTCTTAACAATGTGAGCATTCTCACTGTTTTTCAGCAGTAAAACGTTAGCATCAGATTGAGAGTTGATGAGGTTGCGATGTGCTTTATGTGTGCGGAGGGTTCGGATTGCGTGAGCTTGCAGATGTTCCAATGCCAATCGTAGTGAACTTTTAATCAAATTTAGCTGCGACACTGCGTGTCGCTGAAGGTGCCAAAATATTCACTAGGATCAGCGACACGCAGTGTCGCAGCTATGACAAGACACATACGTGATAGTTAGATTCTCTCTGCTTCTAAACAAAAACACCACGCGTCCCCCCGAGACGCGCGGTGTTTGAAAGTGGATAGTAACACTAAACCGCAAGCGGTTTTCGTGTCCTGTTATTTCTCAAACGTGTAATGCTTGTCCATGGCTTGCTGGCGGATGCTCTTGAGGATGGCGACTTCCAGGGTGTCACCCTTTTCGCCATTGCTTGCCTGCTCTGCAAGCCACTTGGTGCGTTGGCTGTTTAACTCTTGAATCTGCTTCTGAATTTCGGTTCGCTTTTGCGATTGCTTTTGGACTTCTTTTTCAATTTCTTCAACAGGCTTGTCTGCCAACTCCTTGGGGAGTTGATCCTTTTTGAGTTCACCGAGTTTGACGGTGCCTGCCGACAAACCATCCACCAAATCCCATGTGGAGTTGTTGTAATTTTTCGATGACTTGGAGACGGCACGTTGGGCAGCAACCGCCGGCGCCATGTTCATTGCATTGGTGTCCTGAGCTTCCTGACGCATTTTGCTTTGCATGGCTTTGGCGCCGCCGTAGACGATGTAGGTGTCATTCAGTTGTGTATTGAGTCGGGCGATTTCGTCATCTTGTGGTGCTTTGACGTAGACGACTTGGCGGTTCTGATCAATGCTCAGGAAGCATCCGCCGGTGAGGGTTGCCCCGTCCTGCCAGCTGGTGGCGATACCGGTTTGACGTGGGCCGCAGAAGATGGGGTTCACGAGAATGTTCTTTGCCATCGCCAGTTTGGAGGACTGACGAAAATCGACGGGGCCTTGGGTGAAGGGTTCATTACCCGCGATGTAGATGGTTTTGAGATCCGCTTCACTGGAGGACCATTCCAGACCTGCAAGGGCATCATTGATGACCATGCCACAGTATTCCTGCCCGCCGTTGGTGGTGAGTTTGAAGAGTTCTTCGGAGAGTTTATCCAAGTCCGTGGTGAACGGCAGGACCTGGCGGATGTAGCCTTCGCCGCGTGAAAGTCGGTCATTGCCATACTCATAGAGCGCGACCTGTAAGCGTGGTTGAACACCGCCACACCTTGCAGCAGAGAGTTCGTTGACGATGTTCCAAAGTTGGGCCTTGGCTTGGTTGATCAGGCCGTCCATGCTGTTTGAGGTGTCGAGCAAGAGCGCAATCTGGATGCGAGACTGGACGACAGGTGGCTGCGGTTTAGGTTTGATAATCACCACCTTGTCACCGGGATTCACAATCACCACCTCGGCAAAAATCGGGGCAGCAAACAGACAGACGGACAGTAGCGTGCAGATCAGATTGGATCGCATGGCCAAGCTCCTTGTTATGTGTACAGCTTGTTGTAGGTTGCGTGCTTGTTAAGCGGGTCTACCAAGTTAGACACATGAGTTTCACAAAGGTTCCATGTGTTTGGAAAAATATTTTACAAGTTGGATTAAGAGATCAGAACAAGGCATCCCCGGGGGTTGAAACCCCGCGGGCTTTAGTTCCAATATGTGGGGTTTGAGATGATCGGTTATTGCTTGAACCACGCTTGGAGGACATCGCAGATTTGATGTAGCTGTTCGTCGGTGATGACGTAAGGAGGCATGGTGTAGGCATAGGTTCCAAAGGGACGCAGCCAGACACCGCGGTCTGCTGCAAAGTTCTGGACACCTTGCAGTGATGCAGAGTCGTCGACCTCGACCACACCGGTCGCCCCCAGGACGCGGGTATCTTTTACGGCTTTACCAGTGATGGGGAGAATGCGATCTTTGAGGATGGATTCGATCTGCTGGATGCGACTTAAGCGATCTTCTTTCTCGAACAACTCGATACTTGAAAGTGCGATGGTGCATGCCATGGGATTGCCCATGAAGGTTGGGCCGTGCATGAAACTTTTGGATTCATCATCACTGAGAAAGGCATTGAACAAGCGGTCGGTTGCCATCACAGCCGAGTGTCCGGCATAGCCTGCGGTGAGCCCTTTACCCAAGACCATGATGTCGGGCGTGATGCCGGTCTGGTCTGCTGCAAAGAGACTGCCAGCGCGCCCAAAGCCGGTGGCAACTTCGTCAAAGATGAGCAGGACATTGTGTTCATCACAAATGCGTCGCGCTTCTTTGAGATAGGTTGGACTGTAAAAGTTAAAACCACCTGCTGCTTGGATCAATGGTTCAACGATGAACGCAGCAATGGTATTAGCGTGTTCATCAAGCATGGCAGAGAGCAGTTTGAGATTGTGTTGCGTAGCCGATTCATCTGCATCGAATCCACCAATGGGAGCAGGCAAAAAGCGTTGCTGGGGGAGCAGTCCGGCAAACAGTGAATGCATGCCTTCGACGGGATCACAGACGGACATCGCACCGATGGTGTCCCCGTGATAGGCTTTTTCCAGTGCGAGGATTTGTGTCTTATCGTGAGAACCTGCGTTCTTGTGATACTGGATCGCCATCTTCAAAGCGATCTCCACGCCGACGCTGCCACTGTCGCCAAAGAAAACGTGATTCAGTCCGTCGGGCGTCATGGCCACGAGCTTGTCTGCCAACTTGCGGGCTGGTTCATGCGTCAACCCGCCGAGCATCACGTGACTCATCTGCGTGAGTTGCTGCTGGATCGCTGCGTTGATGACTGGATGGTTATAACCATGAATCACGCACCACCAACTGCTAATCGAGTCGATGAGTTTGCGGCCATCGGTTAACTGCAACACTGCGCCGGATGCTGAGGCTACATCCAACGGCGGTGACATGGTTTTCATTTGTGCGTAGGGATACCAAAGACTCATGGGCATAGTTTAACAGGGATTGAAATTGAGATTGTAAACTGATGTCGTTTTAGACATGTTGGCGAGATTCAAATATCTACAGGTATCCAATCGAGAGTTGGAGCGCTAAACCGCAAGCGGTTTGTTTGACGGAACAACGGTGTTATTTACTAGTTTTGGCAAACCGTGAATCGCTGATGAGCTTGTCATAAATCACCAGACACTTCTGAGCCGACTCATCCCAAGTTAAGCGCCGCAATTCAACATCCGCATGGACACGCAGCGTATGGGATAGCGCATCGTGCTTAAGCACTGCGATGATCTTGTTGGCCATCGCATCGACATCCCAGAAGTCGACTTTCAAAGCATGATGCAGCACTTCTGCTACGCCTGAAGTCTTGGAAATGATCACGGGGACATCGTGACTGATGGCTTCAAGCGGCGCGATCCCAAACGGCTCGGAGACTGAGGGCATCACGAAGACGTCAGCCATACGGAAGACGCGATCGACTTCTTTACCACGTAAAAAGCCGGTAAAAATCAGCTTGTCCTGGATACCTTCTTTGCGGGCCAGGTCCATCATCGCTTCGGTCTGATCGCCGGAACCTGCCATGACGAAGGTGACGTTGCGCATTTTTTCCAGTACACGTTTGGCAGCATGGATGAAATACTCAGGGCCTTTTTGCATGGTGATCCGTCCCATGAACAGGACGACTTTTTCACCTTTGCGGATCATGGGGATGGCGGAGGTATGTTCGCCGTTGCCGTTCTCGATACCGTTGTAGACGACATGGATTTTTTCAGGGTCCACGCCATAACGTTCCTGAACAATCGAACGTGTCAGATAGCTGACGACGAACACGGCATCGGCCCCCTGCATCCCTTGACGCTCAATGTCATACACCGCCTGATTGATATGCTCACCGCTGCGATCAAACTCCGTGGAATGCACATGCACAACCAACGGCTTGTTGAACTTGGCTGATAAAGCCAAACCTGCGGGGAAGGTCATCCAATCATGAGCGTGAATGACTTCAAAGTCCTCATCATTGGCCAAATGCACACACTGCAAAGCGTAAGCGTTGGCCTGAGCAACAATGTCACCTTCATAGACCGGCTTGATCGGTTTGGGTTTAGGCTTTGGTTTTTTAACTGTTGATGAGCCATCAGTGCTTGAAGTGTCACGGGTGGCGGCTTCAAAAATTTTCTCGGCAGCGGACTTCTCTTCTAAATGCTGTCTTGCCCGGTCAATGTTGTCCTGAACATGTGGGGGCATGTCATACACTCGCCCACCGACAGATTGATAAGGACTGACCATCGGTGATTCAAGTGGACGGACACTGATATGCCGCATCGCAGACGACTGGGTTAAAGTCCATTGAGATGGTCGCGGCTGACTCTGTGGTTTGGAGGGATCATCCGTGGGAATGTTCTGTGCGGTTAATGCCTGATCCTGAACCTTCTTTTGGACTGTCGCTTCTTGATCATCATCCACAGGCAGTGGCGTGCCATCGGCTGCGATGAGCTTGACATGCTCTTCGGTAATCGCACTCACGCCCGTGGGCAGGACAAATGTGACTTGTGTCTGGAGTCGATCAAGGGCTCGCGTCAGTCCCAGACAGGCTGTCCCAAGTCCCCCGCTGATGTGCGGCGGAAATTCCCAACCCAGCATCATCACTCGCATGTGCCACCTCGCCCCCGCAGCTAAGCTCCGGCAGGAATTGAAAAACAAATCGAATCGCCCCCCAGCATCGACGACTCCTCGTCTTCAGATATTCATCCTTGAATATCTGTTATCACACCAGTGTACTAAATTCCCTCTTCATAAACCAGATCTCCAAGCTGACTAAATGTCGCTTCGTAAGCTAAAACCACTTTTGTCACATATTCGACAAACTCAGGCCCATCGATTGGTTTGTCCTTGGGCAGCGGTATCTGGCTGCGGAAAACGTACTGCAAGTCTTCATCACGGAAGTGAAAGACCCCCAAGCCCTTTTCCAAGCCCAACTCATACATCTCGTCGTACAGAAGCTCTTCGATATCGTCTTTATGCTCGACCAGGTCAGCTTCGATGGACTCAGATAACCAGCGATCCAAGGTGAAAATCCCAATTTGCAGGTCATCCGACTCACCTACGCAGAGCTTGTAAAACGCCTGGGTTTCGGGGTCCTGGGCCTTGGCCTGACAAACGATCAATTCTTCCTGAACGTCAACTGACGCAAAGGCATGCTTGGCTTTAATCGCATCGCTGACCTGCTTGAACAATGACTCTATTGACATCGGGGGCAAACTCCTGTCTGGGATTACTTATCAAGGTTATTGCCCCAAGATAACATCCGCCAACAGAAGAACAAGACAACCGAAGATCAATGCAACTGAACCACTACCGGCTGAAGCCGGTAGGTTAGGGGAAGTTTCGTGAGCTACGGACTGAAGTCCTATCCTCACGAGAGAACGAACACAGTACCTGC
>MDTD01076977.1_pt1 | contig 41804 bp, 38 predicted proteins | sample 811221 | NCBI WGS metagenome assembly MDTD01 (sample SAMN05326646, study PRJNA326480) | marine metagenome | isolation source: seawater | place: Pacific Ocean: South West | collected 2011
TGGGAAGGCGTTGGATTATGTTCTTATTTACTCATAGGTTTTTGGTTTAAAAAACAAACTGCAAATGCTGCTGCTATAAAAGCATTTCTTGTAAACCGAGTAGGTGACTTAGGCCTCATTTTGGGTATTTGCGTTATCTATAAATTAACTGGAAGTTTAGATTTTAATATAGTTTTTGCTGATGTCTCTTCATTCATAAATACTAGTATTTTATTTTTTAATTTAAATATACCATACATTGAGTTGGCATGTTTTTTATTATTTATCGGAGCTATGGGTAAATCTGCTCAAATTGGTCTACATACTTGGTTAGCAGATGCAATGGAAGGTCCTACTCCAGTATCAGCACTTATTCATGCAGCTACTATGGTAACAGCTGGCGTATTCCTTGTCGCTAGATGCTCTCCATTATTTGAATACGCTCCTATATCTCTAAATTTTGTAATTTTGGTGGGTGCTACAACGTCAATTTTCGCCGCTTGTATTGCTATCACTCAAAATGATATAAAAAAAATTATTGCTTATTCTACATGTAGTCAATTAGGTTATATGTTCTTTGCATGTGGAGTTTCAGCATATTCTGCTGGCATGTTTCATCTAATGACACATGCGTTTTTTAAGGCTTTATTATTTTTAGGAGCGGGTTCTGTCATTCATGCATTATCAGATGAGCAGGATATAAGAAAAATGGGTGGGCTTGCTAAAACTCTTCCATATACTTGTATAGCAATGTGGATAGGTTCACTTGCATTAGCTGGCCTTCCTCCATTTGCAGGTTTTTTCTCAAAGGATATTATATTAGAGGCTGCATGGGCACATAATAGTGGTTTTGGATATATTGCATTTTATTTAGGCCTGATTGCGGCTTTTTTGACAGCTTTTTATTCATGGAAGATTTTATTTATGGTTTTTCATGGTAAAGCTAGAACTGATATAAGTAAAGCACATGAATCTCCTTTATATATTCTTATTCCACTTTTTATTTTATCTATTGGAGCCATAATTTCTGGATGGATAGGTTATAGAATGGTAGATACTCATCACGATTTTTGGTTAGGATCAATTTTAATATTAGATAATCATAAAGCTCTAGCTAATGCACATTATGTTCCTTTATTGGTAAAACTATCTCCAATTATTGTAGCTCTTTTAGGTATATACTTTGCTTGGTTATTTTATATAAAAAAATTAACACTTCCAGAAATTTATTCTGAAAAGTTTCCAAGATTATATAAAGTTTCTAAAAATAAATTTTGGTTTGATGAATTGTACGAATTTGCCTTTACAAAACAACTAAAGAAAATGGGTAATATCTTATGGACTGTAGGAGATATTAGGATCATAGATAGATTCGGACCAAATGGTATAGCTTATTTATGTGCTCGTTTAGCTAATAAAATTAAGCTACTTCAGAGTGGTTATGTATATCATTATGCTTTTACTATGTTTTTTGGTTTAATTATTTTATTTAGTTGGCAGTTTCTTGTCTATTTTGGATTAATGTAAAATGAGTAGTTGGCCAATTTTATCATTAATGATTTTTATTCCTATCTTTGGAGCTTTTTTTATAAGCTTAATTGATGGAGAAGAAAAGACCATAATAAAAAACACTAAAATGGTAGCATTATGGACTTCATTAGTAGTATTTATTTTATCATTATTTTTATGGTTAAATTTTCCTAAAGCTAATGGTTTTCATTTCATAGAAGAGGTTAATTTATTTTCAACGGCAGGTATTTCATATAGATTAGGAATAGATGGTATTTCTATGCTTTTTGTTGTTTTATCAGCATTTCTTGTTCCAGTATGTATATTGGCAAGTTGGAAATCTATCGTAATTAGAGTAAAAGAATACATGATACTATTCCTATTATTAGAAACTTTAATGATAGGAACATTCTGTGCTCTAGATTTACTATTATTTTACATTTTCTTTGAAGCTCTACTTATACCTATGTTTTTAATTATTGGTATTTGGGGAGGACCTCGAAGAATTTATGCAGCGTTTAAATTTTTCTTATATACTTTAGCTGGATCAGTATTATTTTTGATAGCTATAATAGTAATGGGTTATTCATCTGGGACGTTTGATATTCGTGAACTAATGGAATATAACTTTCCATATCAACTACAGTTATTATTATGGCCGGCATTATTTGCATCATTTGCAGTTAAAACACCTATGTGGCCTTTTCATACATGGCTTCCGGATGCTCATGTGGAAGCTCCTACAGCAGGATCTGTAATATTGGCAGGAGTATTGTTAAAAGTTGGAGGATACGGCTTTATTCGCTTTTCAATACCTATGTTACCTAACGCAAGTGAATTTTATGCTCCATTAGTTTTTACACTAGGTGTCATTGCTATTATATACGCGTCATTAGTAGCTTTAATGCAAAAAGATATGAAAAAATTAATAGCATATTCTTCTGTTGCACATATGGGATACGTAACTATTGGCTTATTTACGTTTAAGCAAGAAGGAATAGACGGAGCCATTATTCAAATGTTAAGTCATGGTTTAGTATCGGCAGCATTATTTCTTTGCATAGGGGTATTATATGACAGAATGCATACAAGAATGATTAAGGATTATGGAGGAATAGTTTCTAATATGCCAAAATTTGCTTTTATTTTTATGGTGTTCACATTGGCTTCGATTGGTTTGCCAGGAACTAGTGGATTTGTAGGAGAGTTTTTGGTTTTAATAGCTGCTTATGAAGTTAGTGGGTATCTTGCTTTTACGACTGGTTTAGGAATGGTTTTAGGAGCAGCTTATATGTTGTGGCTTTATAAAAGGGTTGTTTTTGGCAAGTTAGAAAATTCTAATCTTATAAAAATTACGGATTTAGATAGAAGAGAATATATAATCTTTGTTCCTATTATAGTAGGAGTATTTTGGTTAGGTATCTATCCAGAGACTTTTACTATAGAATTCAGAGAAACAGTATTAAATTTAGTTAATTCTATAAATACTAGAGTTATGAATTAACGAGTTTATGGAGAAGTAATTGAATTCAATATCAAATATCTTAGACTTAAATATTGCTTTACCAGAAATATTTTTATCCTTATGGCTTCTTGTTTTTATACCGTTGGGAGTTTATTCCGGAGGTAATAAATCTAATCGACAATCTTATTTCTCAATATTCTCAATATTCGGTCTTTTAGGAACATTATTAATTCTTTTAATGGGGGACAACAGGGCTGCATTGGGTTTTTACGAACTAGTGGTAACTGATAGGTTAGCAACTTATTTAAAGTCTCTTATATTATTTTCGGCAATAATAGTATTAATAATTTCAGAAAAATATAGAAGTATAGAGAATTTATATATATTTGAATACCCATTACTAATCCTATTTTCTATACTGGGTATGCTTGTAATGTTGTCGTCTAACGATTTTATTACATTATATCTAGGTTTAGAGTTACAATCATTAGCATTATATGTCCTCGCTTCAACAAAAAAAGATTCTTTAAAATCATCAGAAGCAGGTCTTAAATATTTTATACTTGGTGCATTAGCTTCTGGATTTTTCTTATTTGGTGCTTCTTTATTATTTGGAATAACAGGCACTACATCATATACAGTTTTAAGTTTTAATACTTTGAACCCTAATGAAGTAAGTCTTTTGTTAATTTTTTCAGTAGTTTTAATAATCTCTTCAATCGCATTTAAACTATCTATTGCTCCATTTCATATGTGGACTCCAGATGTTTATGAAGGCGCTCCTACCTCTATAACTGCTTTTTTTGCCATTGTTCCTAAAATTGCTGCTATTGGAGTATTAATGAGAATTCTCTATATAGCTTTAATAGATATACACGTTGTATGGCTGCAGTTGGTTTTAGTATTAGGCTTACTATCAATATTTGTAGGTGCATTTGGCGCACTTCTGCAAAAAAATATAAAAAGACTAATGGCATATAGTGCTATAAGTAATATTGGTTATATATTTTTAGCATTAAGTTTAGGCAGTCAGCTTGGCTTAGAAGCATCACTAATATATATAACTGTATATTCTATATCTTCAATTGGAGTTTTTACATTTATTCTTTCTATGGAAAAAGATAATATTATGTTGGATGAGATTGCTAGTTTTTCTGGATTATCTAAATCTAATCCTTTTTATGCGGTTTGTTTAAGTATTTTGCTTTTATCAATGGCAGGCTTACCCCCACTAGCTGGTTTTATAGCTAAGTTCTATGTATTTAAAGCTGTAGTAATATCCGGTTATATGTGGATAGCTGTAATTGGAATTATTGGAAGTGTAATTTCTGCATATTATTATTTAAATATTATAAAAGTAATGTATTTAGATGAATTAGAAGAATCTTTTACTATTGATTCAAAGGTAAGTATGAAAATTATTTTACTTATATCTTCCTTATTCATTTTAATATTTATAGTATACGCAGATAATTTTATAAGCTTTATGTCTTATATTAGTAGAGCAATTGTTTTGTGAGAAATATAAATAAATTAAGCTCTGGTTATGAGGTAATTGAGTTTGAAGAGTTAGACTCGACTATGACCATGATGAAAGAAATGGCTTTAGCAGGATGTAATATTAAAACTGCTGTAAGAGCTAAAAGACAAATTAGCGGTCGAGGTAGACATGGAAGAGTATGGGAATCTCCTCTTGGAAACTTGTATTTTTCTTTCTTAAGACAATCGGAAAAAAATAATAAAAACTTATTTGCGCCTGTCTTTATTGCTGCTTTAAGTGTAGCTCATACAATTATTTATGTGACAAAAAATAAACTAATTCCTAGAATCAAATGGCCAAATGATATTTTAATAAATAAGTCAAAAATTGCTGGTATTTTGATAGAGAATATAACTATTCCAGATAAAGCAGATATTTTAAATATAGGTATAGGAATAAATATAATTTCTAATCCTAAAGAAGTTATTTATCCTGCCACAAACCTTAAAAAGGAAAATATTACTATCAGTCCTAATGAAATGTTAAATGCTTTTTTTATTCAGTTTGTTAAGATAAATAAAATATTTGAAAATAATGGCATTGAGATGATATTTGAAATGTGGAATGAATTAGGGCATAAAATTGGTGATCCGGTTAGCGTAAAAGTTGGTAGTAAAGAAATTATTGGAAAATTTAATGGATTGACTAAAGAAGGCGCTTTAATAATTATAGATAAACTAGGCAAAAAAGAAACAATATTAGCTGGAGATGTGTTTGCAATATGAATAAAAAATTATTAGATAAAAATATTATGGTAATTGATGTAGGAAACACTAATACTGTTTTTGCATTAGTCAATAATCAAGGAATCGTTCATAAATGGAGAATGTCTACAGTTGTTCATAGAACAGCAGATGAATATGAAACTTATTTAAATGCATTCTTAAGTAAAATAAATTCATTAATATTAACAGATGTTGTAATTTCCTCTGTAGTACCTGCGGTTAATCATGAATTAAAGTCTTTCATTTCTAACTATTTTAAAATTACCCCTATGATAATAGGGGATAATATTTCTCCAAAATTATCTGTTTCTCTTGAACGTCCAGATGAAATTGGAGCAGATAGATTGGTTAATAGCTTAGCGGCTATACGTATATATGGAAGTCCAATTATAGTAATAGATTTTGGGACGGCTACAACATTTGATGTTGTAGATATTAATAATTCATATATTGGAGGTATAATTTCTCCAGGAGTTCATCTATCTATGGATGCATTAGATAAAGCTACGGCACGTTTGCCTCGTATTGCTATTGTAAAACCAGATAAAGTAATTGGAACTAACACTATATCAGCTATGCAATCTGGAATATTTTGGGGTTATGTTAGTTTATTAGAAGGCGTAATTACTAAAATAAAAAAAGAAAATAATGGTGATATGAAGGTTATTGCTACAGGTGGATTAGCAAATTTATTTAAACCATATACAGATGCTATAGATTTTATTGATGATGACCTTACATTGAAAGGTATAGCTCTAACTTGGGATTTCGAATTGGATATTTTTTCATAATGAATTTACCTAGACCTAAAAATGATGAACTAATGTTTTTACCTTTGGGGGGGTCTGGTGAAATTGGTATGAATTTTAATTTATATGGTAATTCAGGTAAGTGGTTAATAGTAGATTGTGGTGTTACATTTGGAGATCCGACATATAGTTCAGTAGATATAGCTATGCCAGATATAGGCTCTATAGAAGATTCTGCAAAATTTATTTCTGGATTATTATTAACTCACGCGCATGAAGATCATATAGGAGCAGTACATCATTTATGGCCGTATTTAAGATGTCCAGTTTATGCAACTGATTTTGCAGCAGAAGTTTTGATTAGAAAACTTAAGGATGTAGGTTTAGAAAAAGAGGTTATAATAAATAGAATTAAGATAAATTCCAAAATTAAAATTGGTCCTTTTAATATTGAAATTATTAGTATGTCTCATTCAATAATAGAACCATCATCTGCATTGATAAAAACTGATGCAGGAACTGTTTTTCACACGGGAGATTGGAAAATTGATTATAATCCTCAAATTGGGGAAGGGGTTAATAAGAAAAGGTTAAAGCAGTTATCTAATGAAAATATTTTAGCAATGGTTTGTGATTCAACTAATGTATTGGTAGAGGGTAGTTCCGGTTCAGAGGAAGATGTAATAAAACCATTAACTAATATTATAAAAAATTGTAAGGAGAGAGTTATTGTTTCTACGTTTGCTTCTAATGTGACTAGAGTTAATACTTTAGCAAAAATTGGCGTTTCTTTAGGAAGAAAAGTTGGTCTAGTTGGGCAGTCAATGTGGAGAATGGTTGAAATTGCTAAAACCTGTGGTTATTTAACTGATCTTCCCGCTTTTATTTCTGAAAAGGATATTAAGAATATTGATAAAGATAAAATATTAATTATTTGTACAGGTTCTCAAGGTGAGCCAAGAGGGGCATTAAATAGAATTGCTAATGGTAATCATAGAGATATAAGTATTAGTAATGGAGATACAGTAATTTTTTCCTCAAGGGTTATTCCTGGTAATGAAGTAAGTATTTCTAACATGCAAAATAAACTATCTGATCTTGGAGTTAATATTATAGAGTCTACAAATGATTGTTTAATTCATGTAAGTGGACATCCAGCAAAAGAAGAATTAGCACAAATGTATTCTTGGGTTAAACCTCATACATTAATAGCCGTACATGGAGAGACACGTCATATTAATGCACATGTCAAATATGCACTAGGCCAACAAGTTAGCAATGCTATACCTGGTAGAAATGGTTCTTTAATACAATTGGCTCCAGGTGATCCAAGGTATATTGGAGAACTTGAATATGGAAGGCTGATAGTTGATGGCAATGATTTAATAACTAGAAATTCTGAAGTTCTTAAGCAAAGACAAAAAATGATGTATAATGGATCAGTTCATGTTGTTTTATTTACAGATAAAGATTATAGTTTAATTGCGGAACCTAATATAATGGCTGTAGGCTTAGCAGAAATAATTGAAGATGATAATCCAGAAGATTTTATAAAAAGCTTTATCAAAGATGATATAAAATCGTATTATAAATCTAAAGAACTAGATAAAAATTATATTCAAGAAAGCATGACTCTTGCATTAAAAAGAAGTATTAAAGTTCAATATATGAAAAAACCTTTATTAAAGTTAGAAATTAATATTTTAAATTAAATGGATGTGAAATGATAGGTAAATTAAACCATGTAGCAATAGCTGTTCCTTCAGTTTCTAATGCAGCAGATCAGTATAAAAATATTTTAGGGGCAAAAGTATCAAAACCATTAGATTTACCCGATCATGGTGTTAAAACAGTTTTTGTAGAATTAGATAATACAAAAATAGAATTATTAGAACCAATTGGAAAAAACTCTCCAATAGAAAACTTTTTGAAGAAAAACCCTTCTGGTGGAATGCATCATATATGTTATGAAGTGCCTGATATTTTAAAAGCCTGCTTAAAAATGCAAAAGGAAGGAGCTACTATTTTAGGATCTGGAAAACCTTCTATTGGTGCACATGGAAAACCTGTAATATTTATTCATCCTAAAATCTTTAACGGAACATTGATTGAGTTGGAAGAAATATAATGTCATTATTTGAATATTTTATAATTTATATTGTTATATGGTGGATTGCTTTTTTTATCTCATTGCCAATGGGAGTTAAAAAACCTAAAAATGTTGAAATAGGTCATGATTCTGGCGCACCAGATAAAACTTATTTATGGAAAAAATTTATTATTGTGAGCATAATAACTTTAATGCTTACATATTTAACAGTTTTAATAATAGAAAGTAAAATTATTTCTCTTAGTTAAGTTGTTAATATATAAAGATAATAAGGATTTATTATGAGGCGAAGTAAATTATTTCTTCCAACATTAAAAGAAAACCCCTCTGAGGCATCAATTAACTCACATAGATTAATGCTCAGAGCAGGCATGATAAGACAGTCTTCCTCAGGAATATATACCTGGTTGCCATTAGGATATAAAGTTTTAAGAAATATAGAAAAAATTATAAGGTTTGAACAAAACATAATATCTCAAGAATTGTTAATGCCTACTATACAAGACTCTGAAATATGGAAAAAATCAGGCAGGTTTAATGATTATGGTAAGGAAATGCTTAAATTTAAAGATAGGCATGAACATGAATTATTATATGGTCCAACTAATGAAGAATTGATTACAGATATTTTTTCTAAAAATATAATGAGTTATAAGAGTTTGCCACTCTGCTTATATCATATCCAATGGAAGTTTAGAGATGAAATAAGGCCTAGATTTGGAGTTATGAGAGGTAGAGAGTTTTTAATGAAGGATGCCTATTCATTTGATAAGAATAAAGATGATGCAATTGAGTGTTATAACAGAATGTTCTTAAATTATTTAAGAATATTTGATAAAATGGAGCTCAAAGCTATACCAGTTGCAGCTGATACTGGGCCTATAGGTGGAGATTTAAGCCACGAATTTATTATTTTAGCTGAAACAGGTGAATCTGATATTTTTCTGGATAAAAATATATTAAATGAAAAAATCCCGAATATAAAATATGATGATCCAATATCTATTTCTAAATTAGTAAATAAATTAACTTCCTTTTATACTGCAGCTGATGACAAACATGATCATGATAGATATTTAAAATCGGTAGAAGAGAAAAACAGAATTCAAACTAGAGGTATTGAGGTAGGACATTTATTTTATTTTGGAGATAAATATTCTAGGCCATTAGGAGCAAATATTGCTAATGAAAAAGGGTTAAACATTCCTGTTGAAATGGGTTCATATGGAATTGGAGTATCTCGATTAGTAGGAGGTATAATAGATGCTCACCACGACGATAAAGGTATATGTTGGCCAGAAAGTGTAGCTCCATATATTATAGGTATAATTAATCTAAGACAAAATGATGTACCTTGTTCTCAATTATCAGAAAAAATTTATGATAGTTTAAAGAATAATAATATTGAGGTTTTATATGATGATAGAGACGAGGGTGCAGGTAACAAGCTGGCTGAAATGGATCTAATTGGTATACCTTGGCAGATTAGAATTGGACCTAGAGGAGTTAAAAATGGATATTTTGAATTGCTGAATAGAAAAACAAGTGAAATTCAAGAAATTTCAATTAATGATACTGCTAAAATTACTAATATTATTTTAGGATAATGCTTTGATATTTTCTTATGAGTTATGGATAGCCTATAGGTATCTTAGAGCTAGAAGAGAGGATGGTTTTATATCTATTGTGAGTTGGTTCTCATTAATTGGGATTTCTCTGGGAGTAGCTACACTCATAATAGTAATGTCGGTAATGAATGGCTTTAGGGAAGAGTTGCTGTCTAGAATAATTGGTTTAAATGGTCATGCATCTTTATATCTAAATGTAGACTCTAAAAAGATAAACTCTAACAATATTGAAAATCTATTAATGGATATAGAAGAAGTCACTGATGTTATTCCAATAGTGGAGTCTACAATAATGATTTCAGCGAATAATAAATCTAAGGGTATTATTACTAGAGGTATTTCTAGTGATAATTTCATGAGTAATCAGCTTCTATACAATAGTATATCTAGCAGTACTTTTAATAACTTTACAAAACAGGATAGTATAATTATTGGTAATAAATTATTTAAATATTTAAACCTTGATATTGGAAGTCAAATTACATTAATTGCTCCAACAGGATTAAATACTCCTTTTGGAAGTGCACCTTTAGCAAAAAAATTTAATATTGCCGGTACATTTGATTTAGGTATGTATGAATATGATTCATCCGTTATATTTATGAAAATAGATAATTTACGCGACTTTATAGGATATGAGAGTGATCAAATTGATAATATAGAAATATTTTATAAAAACCCAGATAATGCTTATAAAAATTCTTATAATATAAAGGTAAAATTAGATAGTATTGAGCAAGGTCATTTGGTTATACCTTGGACCAATAGACATAAGCAATTATTTAGTGCATTAGAAGTTGAGAGAAATGTAATGTTTATTATTTTAACACTTATAATAATTGTTGCTGCATTTAATATAATTTCTTCAATGATTATGCTAGTAAGAGATAAAGAAAGCAGTATATCTATACTAAGAACAATTGGAGTGACAGATAAATCAATTTTAAAAATATTTATTATAGTAGGTTCTTCAATAGGTTTTATTGGTACAACATTAGGTTTAATTATTGGCTTGTTATTTTCTTTAAATATTGAAAAAATTCAAAAAATTCTTGAAGATTTCACTGGTAGTAATCTTTTTTCTGAAGAAATCTATTTTTTATCCAAATTACCTTCTAAAATTATTATTTCTGAAGTGGCTTTAGTTATTTTAATAGCATTTATATTATCTTTATCTGCTACTATTTATCCAGCATGGAGAGCCTCAAAAATTGATCCAATCAAGGTTTTGAGACATGCCTAGAGGTTCTGATTATATACTAAATTTTCAAAATGTATCACATAAATTTAAACAAGGTGAAAGCGTTATTAAAGTTTTAAATTCTGTAAATTTTCAGCTTAAGAATAATTGCATTGCTGCTTTAATAGGGTCTTCTGGTTCTGGTAAGTCGACATTTCTTCATTTAGCAGGTTTATTAGAAAAGCCTAATAATGGAAAAATATTAATAAAAAATAAAATCGTAAATAATCTTAATAATTCTGATAGAACTATGATGAGAAGAAATTCATTAGGATTCGTATACCAGAAAATTTATTTACTACCTGAATTTACTGCATTAGAAAATGTTATTATTCCGCAAGTTATAAAAGGTGTAAGAAAAAATATTGCTTTGGATAGAGCGAGAAATATACTTTCTTCTATGGGCTTGAAAAATAGATTAAACCATAGACCTTCTAGTTTGTCAGGAGGAGAGCAACAAAGAATTGCGATAGCTAGGGCAATTATTAATAAGCCTGACTTGATACTTGCTGATGAACCTACAGGTAATTTGGACAGTTCTTCATCAGAATTAATTTCTGATTTACTACTTAATAGCATTAAATCATCAAATACATCAGCAATAATTGCTACACATAGTTTAGAATTAGCTGAAAAGTGTGATTTAATTTATAAAATAGATAATGGTAAAATTATATGAATTATAATTTTATATAATATTTATTTAAGTATATTATTAAGTATGCATAATTATATCCATCTTAGATGTAGATCATCTTATTCATTAGCGCAGGGTGCAATTAAAATTGATGATTTAGTTAACCTTGCAAAAGAAAATAATATGCCAGCTTTAGCATTAACTGATAATGGTAATTTATTTGGTGCATTAGAGTTCTCTATTAAATCTGCAAATAATGGAATTCAGCCTATTATAGGCTCAATATTAGATTTAGAAGTTCAATTAAGTAACAATAATTATGAGCAAGCAGACAATTGTAAAATACTGTTATTAGTAAAAAATAATACTGGATGGAAAAATTTATCTTTTTTAGTCAGTAAATCTTTCTTAGATGAGGAGAATGGAGTTCAAAAACCTATTTCTTTAGAGGACTTATTTAATCATTCTGACGGTTTAATTTGTTTATTAGGCGGTATTTATGGCCCATTATTTAGCTATATGATTTCAGACCAAATAGATAAGTTAGATAATATAATTAATTTATTTAAGAAATATTTTCCAGATAGACTGTTTATGGAAATTATGAGACACGGTATTGAAAAAGAAAAAATTTTTGAAAATAAGTTTTTAAGATTAGCTTCTGAATATTCTATTCCCATTTTAGCAACTAATAATATTTATTTTGATAATGAAGACATGTATGAAGCTCATGATTGTCTTTTATGTATTTCTGATGGCACTACAATTAGTGATATTAATAGAAGTAGAATTACAAAAGATCATTATTTTAAGTCTCAAGAAGAAATGGCTAATTTGTTCTCAGACATACCTCAAGCTATAAGTAATTCTGTGATCATAGCAAATATGTGTAGTTTTTTAATGGAAGAAAAAAAGCCATCTTTACCTTCTTATCCTAAAAATATAGATGTAAGTGAACATCAAACTCTTATAGATCATAGTGAAATAGGATTGAAACAAAGGCTGAAAAATTCAAAAATAACTAATAGTAATGATATCTATTTTGAGCGACTAACTTATGAGCTTGATGTAATTTCCAATATGGGTTTTTCTGGATATTTTTTAATAGTTGCAGAATTTGTAAACTGGGCAAAAGATAATAATATTCCAGTAGGACCAGGTAGAGGTTCTGGGGCTGGCTCATTGGTTGCATGGTCACTAGGTATTACAGATTTAGACCCAATTAAATATAATTTATTATTTGAACGTTTTTTGAACCCTGAACGAATTTCAATGCCTGATTTTGATATAGATTTTTGTCAGTCTAAAAGGGATGAAGTTATAAATCATGTTCAAGAAACTTATGGTGAGGATCGAGTTGCTCAGATTATAACTTTTGGTTCACTGCAAGCAAGGGGAGCATTAAGAGATGTAGGAAGAGTTTTAGGTATTCCATATGGAAAGGTTGACGAGTTATGCAGATTAATACCTAATAATCCTGCTTCGCCTACAACTCTAAAAGAAGCTTTAGATATAGAGCCAAAATTAGTAGCAGCAATTAGCTCAGGGGAAGAAATTTCGCAATTATTTAATATTTCTTTAAAATTAGAAGGTTTATTAAAAAATGCTGCCACACATGCTGCAGGATTAGTTATTGGAGATAAACCCTTATTAGATATGATACCATTATATAAAGATCCTAAATCAAAGATAGCTTCAACACAGTATAATATGAAGTATACTGAACTATCAGGGCTTGTTAAATTTGACTTTTTAGGATTAAAAACTTTATCAATATTAGATATGGCTTCTGTTTTATTAAGAAAATATGATAAAACATTCAAATTAGATGATATTCCTTTAGATGATAGAAAGACATATGAAGAAATTAGTTCAGGTGAAACAATTGGTATATTTCAGTTAGAAAGTCAAGGAATGAGGGATGTTCTATCAAAATTAAAACCTGATAGATTTGAAGATATAATTGCAGTAGTGGCTCTTTATAGACCTGGACCAATGGATAATATTCCTTCTTTTATTAATAGAAAACATGGGCTTGAAAAAGTGGAAGTACTACACCCTTTACTTAATACTATTCTTGAAGAAACATATGGAATAATGATTTATCAAGAGCAAGTTATGGAAGCTGCACAAAAACTCTCAGGTTATTCATTAGGCCAAGCTGACCTATTAAGAAGAGCTATGGGAAAAAAGATTAAATCAGAAATGGATAATCAAAGAGAAACTTTTATTGATGGAGCATTAAAAAATAATATAGATAAAACATTATCATCTCAAATATTTGAATTAATTGCACGTTTCGCAGGCTATGGTTTTAATAAAAGTCATGCAGCTGCATATGCTTTAATAGCTTATCAAACTGCTTGGTTTAAAACTAATCATCCAGAAATATTCTTATCCTCACTTATGACTTTTGATTCTGAATTAACAGAAAAAATTAATATATATAGGAATGAACTTTCAAGGTTGAATATTAAATTATTAGGTCCAGATATTAATTTTTCTTTGTTAAATTATAATTTAGAAAAATCTTCAGAAGGTAAATTATCTATAAGAACTGGTTTATGCAGTATTAAAAATATTGGAAATAAAGCATTAAATTCTATAGTTCAAGAAAGAAAATTGAATGGACAATATAATAGTTTATTAGAGTTTGCGAGTAGAATGGATAATAATTTATTAAGTAGATCCCATTATGAAAATTTAGCATTAGCTGGTGTATTTAATTCAGTAAACTCAAATAGAAAACAAACTTTTATGTCGGCTCAAGTATTAGTAGATTTATCTATAGCTTCATCAGGAGATAAACATAATCAGCAAGAAAATATTTTTGGAGATAGTATAAACTTAAATGAAATATGGAAGTTACCAAATGTTGATGATTGGAACGAGAAGGAAAAATTAGAACAAGAAAGAAATTCATTAGGGTTTTATTACTCTGGACACCCTTTAAATTATTCCAAAAGTATATTAGATGAAATAGGTATTCATGATATATCTAAAATTAATGTCAATTCTGATAGCATAGTTGATATAGCTGGAGTGGTTGTTCAAGTTAATGAAAGGTCATCTAGAAACGGAAGATTTGCTAGAGTTGTTATTTCATCTATAAAATCTTTGCAAGAGGTAATTATTTATTCAGATATTTACAAAGAGAAAAAAGAATTATTAGTTCCTGGTACTGAGTTATATTTAAAAATTAACGTAATGAAAGAAGAAAATGGCACTAAAAGATTCTTAGTAAGAGATTTATGGTTATTAGAAAGCAGACTAAATAAATTAATTTTATCTTTTGAGATTAATTTAAATAATAATTGTAAAATAAATAATTTTATTAGAGATTTAAAGTTGAATATTACGAATGATAATAAATCTAAAAAATATCCTCTTCATATTATTTTTAAGGATCAAGATAGAAATTTAGTTACAATAGAAACTATACAAAATTTAAGCTCTCCTTTCTTATTTAAAGAACGTTTAGAAAATTCTGATGAAGTACTTTCAGTTAGGGCAGTTATAAAAACTTAAAAAAGTTGTATTATTACTTGCGATAATTAATTTTGACATGTAAAACAAACAAAATTTCGCACATGAATATGGCTTTAATTTATTAATGCCTTCCGGTGCTGTTTTACAGCTCAAATTTCATGGCGGTTCAACCGGATAAGGAGAAAAATAATGGCAATGCCAGAATATACTATGAAAGAACTTCTAGAAGCTGGAATACATTTTGGACATCAATTAAATAGATGGAATCCTAAAATGGAACCTTATTTATTTGGTGAGAGAAATGGTATTCATATTATTGATTTACAACAAACATACCCTTTAATAAATAGTGCTCTTAAAGTTATTAGAGATATTGCTGCTGGTGGCGGAAGAATTTTATTTGTAGGAACAAAAAGACAAGCTCAAAAAATAATATCAGAAAGTGCTGTCAATTCGGGCCAATATTATATGAATCATAGATGGCTAGGAGGAACATTAACAAATTGGAAAACTATATCTAAGTCAATTGTAAGACTTAAAAGCTATGATGAAATATTAAATAAAGAAGATTCAGGGCTTACTAAAAAAGAATTAGTAGGAATCCAAAGACAAAGAGACAAATTAGAGGCATCACTAGGAGGTATTAAAGATATGGGTGGTTTACCAGATGCCTTATTTGTAATAGATACTAATAAAGAACATATCGCGATTAAAGAAGCTAATGTTCTTAAGATACCTGTTATTGCGGTTATAGATTCTAATAGTAATCCGGATGGTGTAGATTTTCCTATACCTGGAAATGATGATGCAACTAGGGCTATTGCTATGTATTGTAGATTAGTTTCGGAGTCTATTTTAGATGGTTTACAGGTATCATTTAGTGATTCAGGTAACGATATAGGAGAATCAGATCTATTAAAAGAAGATTTAGATAAAGGTAATAGAGCAGATAAATCTGTAGATTCAACAGTTTCAGAAAATGGGGATAAAATTGAAGTTAAGCAAAATGCTGCCCTTGATGAAAATAAAAAAAATATTGATGCATCTGAAATAAATAATGAGACCAATAATATAGAATCTGACGATAAAGAAAAAGATAAATAGAAATTAAGCAAGGAGGCTAAGTATGTCAGAAGTAACAGCATCATTAGTAAAAGAATTGAGGGATAAGACTGGGGCAGGTATGATGGATTGTAAAAATGCTTTAGTTGAGACAAATGGAAATATTGAAGAATCTATAGACTGGTTGAGAAAAAAAGGGATTTCAGGTGCAGAAAAAAAATCTGCTAGAGTAGCTGCCGACGGGGTTATTGCAGTATCTATAAATACAGATGCAGCAGCGTTAGTAGAGATAAATTCTGAAACAGATTTTGTTTCAAGAAATCCGGACTTTCAGAAATTTGCAAAAAATATCTCTGAAATTGCTTTAATACATGGGCAAACAATAGATGAGTTAAAAAAAGCTAAATATTTAGATAGTGATAAAACTGTTGAAGAAGCTCTTACAGATTTAATCGGACTTATTGGTGAAAATATAGTTTTACGAAGGTCTAGTATATTAATGAATACAAATAATAATATTTTTTCTTCTTATATACATGGGCAGGTAAATGATGGTTTAGGTAAAATAGGAGTAATTTTATCTTTAGAAAGTAATATTGCTAGTGATAAAATTGAAAATTTAGGAAAGCAAATAGCTATGCATATTGCAGCATCAAAACCAATGGCAATTAGTTCTGATGATGTAGATCCTGAAGTTATTGAAAGAGAAAGAAGCATACTTATTGAACAAGCTAAAGATTCAGGAAAACCAGATAATATTATAGAAAAAATGGTTGATGGAAGAATATCTAAGTTTTTTTCTGAAATAACTCTTTTAGATCAAACTTGGGTAATTGATGGAGAATCTAAGGTATCAAAAATAATTAAGGATTTAGAAAAAGATTTATCTTGTAATATTCTTATAAAAGATTTTAAATATTTTGTATTAGGAGAAGGTATAGAGGTAGATAAAAAAGATTTTGCGACAGAGGTGGCTGAACAAATAAATAATTAAAATGGGTTTTAATGGAAACAAGAGATAACAACATAAATAATAAGAAAAATATTTTTTCTCGAGTTATGATTAAGTTGTCTGGTGAAGCGCTTCTTGGCAATAAAGAATTTGGTATAGATTCTGATATAGTTGATAAAATTACATGTGATATAGTAGCCTTGTCTAAAACAAATACAGAAATTTGTATAGTAGTAGGTGGTGGTAATATATTTAGAGGGGTGGCCGGGGCTTCTCAAGGAATAGAAAGAGGAACTGCAGACAGCATGGGAATGCTTGCTACTGTTATCAATGCTATGGCTATTCAAAACTCTATAGAAAGATTAGGTGTTGCATCAAGAGTATTATCAGCGGTTCCAATGCAAACTGTTTGTGAACCTTTTATTAGACGAAGGGCTATAAGGCACTTAGAAAAAAATAGAATAGTAATATTCGCAGGGGGTACAGGAAACCCATATTTTACTACTGATACTGCTGCAGCTTTAAGAGCTGCTGAAATGAACTGTACAGTTCTAATGAAAGGTACTCAAGTAGATGGTGTTTATGATTGTGATCCTATTAAAAATAAAAATGCTAAAAGATATGATAATATTACTTATTCAAAGGTTTTATCTGATAATTTAGCTATTATGGATGCATCTGCAATTTCATTAGCGAGAGATAACTCTATTCCTATAGTAGTATTTTCAATTAATTCAAAAAATGCTTTATCATCTATAATAAATGGAGACGGCGTTAAAACTATAATATCTAATTAATTTAAAGGAAATTTTATGGAAGAAATAGATTTAAATGATATTAAAAGACGGATGGAGAATTCTGTAGAAGTATTGAAAACAGAATTTTCAGGTTTAAGAACAGGAAGAGCTAGTGCCAATATGTTTGAGACTATTAATGTTAATGCTTATGGCCAAGCTATGAAACTAAGAGATTTAGCTACAGTTTCAATACCTGAGGCAAAATTAGTTTCAATACAAGTATGGGATGCAGGAAATATAAGTTTAATTGAAAAAGCTATCCATGAGTCTGGTTTAAATTTAAATCCTCAAACAGAAGGCTCTATTATTAGAGTTGTAATGCCGGAGCTTAACGAAGAAAGAAGACAGGAATTGGCCAAAACAGCTTCTAAATATGCAGAGAATTCAAAAATATCTGTTAGAAATGTAAGACAGGATTCAATGAATCTTCTTAAGAGGCTTCATCAAGCTAATAACTATACAGATGATGAACAGAGAGAAATGGCAGATAAAATTCAAAATTTAACAAATGAAGTAATCAAATCAATTGAGACCTTATCTCTTAGTAAAGAAGAAGAAATTAAAAAAGTATAAATCTTTATATTAGGAGAAGATTAATTGTATCCAGATCATGTTGCTATAATTATGGACGGAAATGGAAGGTGGGCAAAAAATAAGGGTTTACCTAGACTTTCAGGACATAAAGCAGGTGTAGAACGTTTAAAGGATACTGTTGAGTTTACAATTAAGTGTAGCATTAATTATTTAACACTATATGCTTTTTCTTCAGAAAATTGGAATAGACCTAAGACTGAAATTAATGATTTAATGAATCTTTTGAATTTATTTTTAGTAAATGAAGCAAAAAATTTTTTAGATAAAAATATAAGGCTGAGAGTAATAGGTAGAAGAGATAGACTAAAAAAAAGTATTGTCAATAAGATAGAAGAATTAGAAATTAAATCATCAAATAACGATGGTTTAAATTTAATAATAGCCTTAGATTATGGAGGTAGAGAGGATATTAGAAGGTCTATAATAAATATATATAATAAATATAAGAAAAATAATATACCTATTGAAGAAATATCTTTTGAAGAAATAGAAAGTAATTTAATGACTCGAGGTATACCTAATCCTGACCTAATAATTAGAACAAGCGGAGAGTATAGAATAAGTAATTTTTTATTATGGCAATCTGCTTATTCAGAGTATGAATTTGTTAAATGTAATTGGCCAGATTTTGATAATAGAACTTATCTAGAAGCTCTAAAGAGTTTTGAAAAAAGAGATAGAAGGTTTGGTAAATTAAATGAATGATAGAATAATTAATAATAATGCTTTTTTGAGAATCCTATCTTCTCTAATTTTAATAAGTATTGCTTTATTTGGCATATTTATAAATGATAAATTCTTAATTTTCTGTTTATGTGTAATAGTTTTTTTAACTACATATGAGTGGGTAGTTATAACTGAGGACTTAAATAATCAAATATTAAAATATACAAAATCTATATTTAATGTAATTATATTTATGCTCAGTTTACTTAGTTTTCAATTTAGTCTGATTTTTTTTATTATTATTTTTTTTATAAATCTTTTTTCAAAGAATTTATCAAGAGTGAATAAATTATTTATTCTTTTTGGACCGGTTTATTTATGTTTGCCTTTTATTTTATTATATGAAATTAGACATTTAAATCATGGCCTTGACATAATCTTATGGTTTTTATTAATAGTATGGTCCACAGATACATTTTCTTATATATGTGGTAAGTATTTTGGTGGTAAAAAATTGTGTCCATCTTTATCTCCTAATAAAACATGGTCTGGTTTCATATTTGGAATACTTTTAGCTATTTTAACAAGTATAATTTGTTATTATATTAAAGAATATTCTCTTTTAAATGGTTTAATTTTTGGTTTAATTCTGGCAGTTTTTACTCAATTTGGAGATCTTTTTGAAAGTTGGGTTAAAAGAAAGCATTCTATAAAAGATTCAGGTAAATTTCTTCCCGGTCATGGTGGGGTATTAGATAGACTTGATGGATTAATGTTAAGTAGTCTAATTTTATATATTGGATGTATATTTTATGTTTAAAAAAGATGAGATAAAAATTATTTCTATTTTTGGAGTTACTGGATCAGTAGGGGTGTCTACTCAGGAATTAATACATATGAATATTAAAAAATTTAAAGTTGATACAATAGTAGCAAATAATGATGTGAAAGGATTAATCAAAGCTGCAAAATATTTAAAACCTAATTTAGTAATTATAAATAATGATAAAATGTTTATGCCACTTAAAAAAAGTCTCGAAGGCTATAAGATTGAAATTGCTTCAGGCAATGATGCTATTATTGAAGCATCAAAGAGAAAAGTAGATGTTTTTGTAGCAGCAATTTCTGGTTTTTCTGGTTTAAATTCTACTTTTAATGCTATAGGAAACGCTAAGTGTATTGCATTAGCTAATAAGGAATCTATAGTTTGTGCAGGACCTATATTATTAAATAAAGTTAAGAATAGTAGTAGTAAGATTATACCTATTGATTCAGAGCATAACACCTTATATCAAATTTTAGTTAACGCTAATATAGACAGTATATCAAAATTAATTATTACTGGTTCTGGTGGTCCTTTTAGGGGGTTTTCTTATAAGAAACTAAATAAAGTTACTTTGGAAGAGGCAATAAACCATCCCATTTGGAACATGGGTAAAAAAATAAGTGTAGACTCTGCGACATTAATGAATAAAGGTTTAGAATTAATTGAAGCGGCATATTTATTTAATATTAAACAAAAAAATATTGATATAATAATACATCCAGAATCAATTATTCATGGCATAGTAGAATTTAAGGATGGTTCTATGAATGCAGGGTTAAGTCATCCAGATATGAAAAGCCCTATTTCATATGCTTTGCATTACCCAAATAAGGTTAAAGCGAATATTAAAAAATTAAATTTAACGTTAATAAAGAGTCTTAATTTTGAGGAAGTTGATACATCAGTTTTTAAATCAATAAATATTAGTCGATCTGCACTAAAGCAGGGTCATGGATTTGTGATAAGTTTAAATGCTGTTAATGAAGTAGCTGTTGAGTCTTTTATAAAAAATAATATAAGTTTTAATGCAATAATAAATATTATAGAAGAATCTTTAAGTAAAATTAAAATTCATAATATCAATAATTTGGAAGATATATTTATTGTTGATAATAAGGCCAGAAAAATTAGTAAGCAGATTATTAAAAATGGAAATTTTAAATGATTATTGTGTGGTTTTTAGTGCTTCTTACGGTAATAGTATTTGTACATGAATTAGGACATTATGTAATTGCTCGATTAAATGGAGTTAAAGTTGAAGTATTTTCAGTAGGCTTTGGACAAGAAATATATGGTTTTACTGATAAAATGGGGACTAGATGGAAGTTTTCTTTAATTCCTTTAGGAGGATATGTAAAATTTTTTGGGGATGCAAATTTAAGTAGTAGTTTACCTGAAGAACAAATTAAAAATTTATCTGATAAAGAAAAAAATGAAACATTTCATGTTAAATCATTAAAACAAAAAGCAGCTATTGTATTTGCTGGACCTTTGGCAAATTTTATTTTTGCTTTTATTCTTTTATTTTTAATTCTCTTAATAAAAGGAACACCAATATCAGTTAAGTATCTTCCAATCATTGATAATATTATAGAAAATTCAGCAGCTTATAAAGCAGGTTTTAAGATTAATGATAAAATAATATCAGTCAATGGTAATAATGTTGTTAATTTTTTAGATATTAGGGATTTAATTATTTCAAGTCCTTTAAAACAAATTAGCTTTAAAGTTGATAGAAAAGGTAATTTATTTGACATTATAGCTAAACCAGACCCGGTAGAGGTAATTGATGAAAATGGAAATAAAACTATTAATGGAAGAATGGGCTTTTCAGCTAAATATGAAACTATATATAATAAACTTAGTTTTATGGAGGCTTTTAAAAAATCATTTATAGATACATACACTTATACAATTAAAACTTTTCAAGGTATTAGTGATATAGTTATAGGTAAGAGAAGTGCAACTGAATTAGGTGGACCTATAATGATAGCATCAGTAGCATCTAAAGCTGCAAATAAAGGATTGGAATCTTATCTTTTTATAATGGCAATAATATCAATTAACCTAGGTTTGATAAACCTTTTCCCTATACCTTTATTAGATGGAGGTCATTTATTATTATATGGTGTACAAAGTATTAGTAAAAAAGTAATAAATGAAATATTTTTAAGATATTATTATGCGATTGGAATGTTTATAATTTTTGCACTTATGATTTTAGTTAATTATAATGATTTAATAAAGCTATTAAATTAGTGTATACTCAAGTTAATATTATTCGAAAGAAATTTTATGAATTTATTAAAAAAAATTAAAATTATATTATTAGTGAGTATATTCTTATTTCCTTTAAACTCTATTTATGCTCAGTCTACAGATGATATAATTTCTAACATAAAAATTGAAGGTAATCAGAGAGTTGAAATAGATACAATTTATTCTTATTTAAATATTTCTATTGGTGAACAATTTGATATTGATAAGTTGAATAATTCTCTAAAAAACTTATATTCTACAGGTTTCTTTTCAGATGTTAATATAAATAGGGATGGTAATGTCGTTATAGTTCAAGTTTTAGAGAATCCTATAATTAATAGAGTGATTTTTGAAGGCAATAAAGAAATTGAAGACGATGTATTAGCTTCTGAAGTATCATTAAAATCTAGAAATTTATTTACAAGGTCTAAAATACAGGAAGATGTTCAAAGAATATTAACTTTATATAGAAGTGAAGGAAGCTTATCTACAAGTGTTAAGCCTAATATTATCAGCCTAGATCAAAATAGAGTAGATATAGTATTTGAAATTAATGAAGGTGAAAACACTATAATAAACTCTATTACTTTCAATGGTAATAGAGAATTTTCTGATAGAAGATTAAGAGATGTAATAATTACAAGACAAACTAGATGGTATTCTATACTAAGTGCCAATGATAAATATGACCCTCAACAATTACAAGTTGATGAAAACTTATTAAGAAAATTTTATAAGGATAATGGATATGCTGATGTTGAAATTAAATCTGCAGTTGCCCAATTAGATAGAGAGAAAGATGGTTTTAATATTATATTTACTGTGGATGAAGGGGAAGAGTACAAATACGGTAAAATCAGCATTGTTAGTAATATTGTAGAAATAGATACTGATTCCATATTAAAAGAATTAAAAATTGAGGAAGGTGATGTATATAGTGCAAGTAAAATAGAAAGTAATATAAATATTATAACTAAATTAGTTAATGAAAAAGGATTCCCATTTACTGAAACTTTTCCTGAAGTAGATAGAATAGATAATAAAAATGAATTATCTGTATTATTTAGAATTAATGAAGCAGAGAAGAAGTATATAAATAGAATAATTATTAGAGGTAATGAGAGAACGCTAGATAAAGTTATTAGAAGAAATATTAGATTGGCAGAGGGAGATGCCTATGTTCCCAGTTTAATAGCAAGATCAAAGACTTTAATTACAAATTTAGGTTTTTTTTCTAGAGTAGATTTAACGGAATCTTCTTCAAATAAATCTGGAAATACAGATATTCTCATTGATGTAGAAGAAACTAACACTGGTGAACTTAGCTTTGGTGGAGGTTTTTCTAGTCAAGTCGGAGGATTGTTAAATCTAGGTATTTCGGAAAGAAACTTTTTAGGGAAAGGCCAAAGAGTTTCTTTGCAAGCAAAATTTTCTGAGAGGGAAGCGGATTATACCGCGAGCTTTTCAGAACCATATTTTTTAAATAGAGATGTGTATGCTTCAACAAATTTATATAATAATAAAATAGACTATAAGGAAAGTAGCTATGATTTGGAAAGACAAGGTATGAATATATCAGCTAATTATTCTTTAGGAGAGTATATTAGACAGAATATAAGATATAGCTTAGAAAGTAGGAATTTATCTCCTAGATCAGGTGCATCTGCATCTATTGTAGCTGAAAAAGGAGAAACTGTATTATCAGAAATAAGTTCGGCTTTAAATATAGATACAACTGATAACAAAAGACTTCCGACCGAAGGATATGTTTTTTCTATTGCGTCTGCATTTGCTGGTTTGGGAGGAGATAAAGAGTTTTTAAGAATTAATAACAATGGAAATTATTACCATGCTTTCAATGATGAAGCTATAATTTTGAATTTAGAATATAATGCAGGAGTAATTATGGGTATAGGACAAGATATATTAATTTCAGATAGGTATTTTCTTGGTGGCAACAGTTTTAGAGGTTTTGATCAATCAGGAATAGGTCCAAGGGATAAAAATAATTCAGACTCATTAGGAGGAAATATATTCTATACTACTTCTATTAAGACTAGTTTTGGAGTTGGATTGCCTCCGGAGTTAGGTATAAAAGCTAACTGGTTTGCTACAATTGGAAGCCTGAGTGGAGTAGATAATGCTTCAGTTAGTTTTCATGATGACTCCTCAATTAGAATGTCTTCAGGAGCAGGACTTTCCTGGAATTCTCCTTTCGGTCCAATTAGTATAATATTTTCTCAGGCTATTCTTAAAGAAGACTACGATAAGACAGAGTCAATATCGTTTGGTATTGGTACAAAATTTTAATTAATAAATAGAATTGGAAAAAAAATGACTTTTATAAGCATAAGTAAATATTTAAAAATATTTAATTTTTTGATAGTTTTTGGTCTTATTACCAATATAGCTATTGCTCAAGAGGAAAATGTAGAAGCAGAAAATAGTAATTCTGCTATTAATGAAGCATTTCCAATAGCAGTTGTTGATATGCAAAAAATAGTAGGGCAATCTGTAGCAGCAGTTAAGGTTAGAGAATTTATAGAAAATAAAAAACAAGAGTTTAGTTCTGAACTAAAAAATGAAGAAGAAGAACTTAAGAAATTACAGGAGGACCTTGCTAATCAAAGGTCTATTATGCCACCAGATGAATTTACAGAATTAGAAGGTAATTTTAGAAAAAGAGTTGAGGGCTTGCAACAAATGGTAGCAGAAAGAAATCAGCTACTAGAAGAAATTTTGTCTAAAAGTGTTCAAGTAATTCAACTGGAAGCTATAAAAATTATTACTGATATTGGTAAAGAAAAAGGATTAGCCCTTACTTTAGATACTTCATCTGTTGTTATAGCAGCTAATTCTATTAATATTTCTAATTCCGTAATTGAGTTATTGAATATTAACTTACCTGAAGTTGATATGAATGCTATATTAAATAAAGAATAATTAAGAATTATAGAATAGTATATTAATGGTTAATGAAATTTTTCATAAAGTAGCAGGTCCTTTCTCTATAAATGAAATTGCTAAATTAATTAATGCTAAAATATATAATTTAAAAGATAAGAAATTATTTATTAATGGTGCTGCAGATGTTGATAATGCAACTAGTGGAGAAATAACTTTTATAACTTTTAATAATACCCTTAAAAAGTTAAATAATTCTCCTGCGGCTGCATGTATAGTTAGTAAATATAATGAGAATAAAATACCTAAAAATATGGTATGTTTAGAAGTAGATAATGCTCATGCAGCATTTGCAATAGTTTCGCAGAAGTTTTATCCACAAGAGAAATTTATTGCTAATGTAAGTAAACTTTCAAGCATACCTAAAAAATATATGGACCATTTTCTAATTAAAGTTGACCCATTTGTATTTATAGAAGATGGAGCTGTTATAGAAGAAAATGTTTCTATAGGTGCAGGTACATTTATAGGAAAAGGAGTAAAGATAGGAGCAAATACAAAAATAGGCTCTAATGTATCAATTGAGTGTGCTGAAATAGGAAAAAATGTATTAATATATTCGGGAGTTAAAATAGGGCAAAGTGGTTTTGGATTTGCGCCAACTAAAAAAGGGCATATTAAAATTCCTCAAGTAGGCAATGTAATTATTGGAGATAATGTTGAAGTGGGATCTAATACATGTATAGATAGGGGTAGTAATGGATCTACATCTATTGGAGAAGGTACATATATAGATAATTTAGTTCATATTGCTCATAATGTTTCTATTGGTAAATATTGTGCTATAGCCGGGCAAGTTGGGATAGCTGGAAGTGCAGTAATAGAGGATTATTGTATGTTTGGAGGGCAAGTTGGTATAGGCGGTCACATAACTATTGGTCAAGGTAGTCAGGCAGGTGGTCAAGCTGGTATTACAAAGAGTATTTTGCCGGGATCTAAAGTAAGTGGTACTCCAGCACTACCTTTAAGTCAGTATCATAGGCAAGCATTAAAACTAAAAAAACTAATTAGAGGTAAAGGTAAATAAACAATGAATAAGGATAGTTCTAAAAGTACTGTAAAACTAGTTAATATAGAAAAAATTGTAAACATGATTCCTCATAGGTATCCTATGTTATTGATTGATAAAGTAGAAGATTTAATTCTTGGAGAGTCTGCTACTGGTATAAAAAATGTAACCGCAAATGAAAACTTCTTTACTGGTCATTTTCCTTCAAAGATGGTTATGCCTGGAGTTCTTATGATTGAAAGTATGGCACAAACATGTGCTGTATTAGTTATTGAGACGCTCGGTAAAACTGCTGAAGGAAGCTTAGTTTATTTTATGTCGGTTGATGGTGCTAAGTTTAGAAAACCAGTTATACCTGGAGATCAATTAAAATTTCATGTAGAAAAAATAAAAAATAGAGCAAAGGTATGGAAATTTCAGTGTAAAGGCTATGTAGAAGATGAGCTTGTTTCTGAAGCAGTTATCTCTGCAATGATTATGGCGGAATAAAATGAGTAATATACATGACAGTGCTATTGTAGATAAGAATGCCGTTATAGATAGCTCTGTAATAATAGGCCCGTATTGTATTATAGGTCCAAATGTACAAATTCAAAAAAATACTATTTTAAAATCTAATGTTATAATTGAAGGATATACTGAAATAGGACAAAACTGTTCAATATATCCTTTTGCAGTTCTTGGAAATCCTCCCCAAGATTTAAAGTATAAAGGAGAAATGTCTAAATTAATAATAGGTAATAATAATGTTATTAGAGAACATGCAACTATGAATCCTGGAACAGAAGGGGGAGGTTTAGTAACTAAGATTGGAAATAATTGTTTAATTATGATTGGTGCACATGTAGCTCATGACTGCTTATTAGGTGATAATATAATTTTAGCAAATAATGCATCCCTTGCAGGACATGTACAGGTTGATGATTTTGCAATATTAGGAGGACTTAGTGGTGTGCATCAATTTGTTAGAATTGGTTCGCATGCTATGGTGGGGGGATTGTCAGCCTTAGAAAGTGATGTAATTCCCTACGGTTCAGTTATAGGAAATAGAGCCTATCTTTCTGGTTTAAATATTATTGGACTTAAAAGAAGAGGTTTTACCAGGGAAGTAATTCATGATTTAAGAAAAGCATATAGATTACTTTTTGCTCCAGAAGGAACTATACAGGAAAGAATAAAAGATGTCTCTGATGAGTTTAAAAATAATGAACCTGTTATGGATATAGTAAAATTTATAGAAGGAAGTGCAAGTCGCGCAATTTGCCAGCCAAAAAATGGAAACAAAAATACCTAAACTAGCTATTATAGCAGGAAATGGAAGCATACCTTTTTATTTAGTTGAAGAATGCAAAAATAAAGGTCGTGAATATTGCCTAATTATAATTGATGGGCATGCAAAAGAATTATCAGAGAAATATAAACCAGATTTTATAGTATCCTTATCAAAAATTGGAAAAGCTATAAAATATGTTAAAAAATTGAATATTAAAGATATAGTAATGGTTGGCGGAGTAGAAAGACCTTCATTAAGAAATATAATTCCTGATTTATGGACAGCAAAACTTTTAACAAAATTAAATTCAAGTATTACCGGGGATGATAGTATTCTATCAAGCTTAACTAAAGCATTAGAAAAAGAGGGTTTTAATATCTTAGCACCAGAAAATATTATTCCTAGTTTATTATGTCCTAAAGGTATTTTAGGAAAATTTAAACCAAATAAAAATAATAATAAAGATATTATTAATGGATTCAAAATAGCAAAATTAGTTGGGTTAAACGATATAGGACAATCTATAGTTATTGAAAATGGATTAGTTCTTGCTGTAGAAGCAGCAGAAGGAACTGATAATATGATTAAGCGTTCTGCACTTTTAAAAAAAGAAGAAAAAGGAGGTGTATTAATAAAAGTTATAAAGCCACAGCAAGACAAAAGAATAGATAGGCCTGTTATAGGTATGAATACTATAGAAGAAGTATGGAGTGCTGGTCTAGCAGGTATCGCTATTGAATATAATGAGATATTAATTATTAGTTTTGATGAAGTTATATCTTATGCAAATAAAAAAGGGTTGTTTATTGCCGGAATCTAATAGTAAAAAAATAAAAATATTTATTATTGCAGGTGAATTATCTGGGGATAATTTAGGGGAAGGATTAATCAAAGAGCTTAAAAAAGTAATTAGAAACCTTGAAATATATGGAGTTGGTGGAGAAAAAATGATTTCACAAGGTTTAAAACCAATATTTGATATAAAAACTTTGTCAATAATGGGAATTTTTGAAGTAATAACTAAAATTCCCAAAATTTTAAAATTACTTAAGCTTGCTAAAAATAAAATTATAGAAATTAAGCCTGATATTGTTGTAACAATTGATGCTCCGGGGTTTAATTTTAGATTACAAAAAAGTATAAAAAATTTAAAACTTAAAAGAGTGCATTATGTAGCTCCTTCCGTTTGGGCATGGAAAAGTTACAGGGCTAAAAGAGTTTCTAAGTTTTTAGATCATTTATTAGTGTTGTATCCATTTGAAAAAAAATATTTTACGGTTCATGGTTTAAATACAACTTTTATTGGACATCCCATAGCATTTGACCATAAGTACAAAGATAATGATTATTTTTATGAAAATACTTTAAAAGATAAATCTTTACTAAAAATAGGAGTTTTACCAGGTAGTAGATTAAGTGAGATTGATAAATTATTACCTATTTTTATAAAGTCTGCACATTTAATTAATAGCAATTATGAAAATGTTAGATTTTATATTATAACGACTAAAAGTTTTAAAAGTAAAATCGATAAATTATTTAGTGCCACAGAATTAAATTATTACATTACAGATGATCAGAATGAAAAATATAATATATTTAGTAATATTGATTTTGCATTATGTGCTTCAGGAACAGTTAGTATTGAATTAGCAAAAGCATCTACACCTATGTTAGTTGTATATAAACTAAATATTGTTACATGGTATATAGTAAAAACTTTAGCAAAAGTGAAAACTGCAACAATATTAAATATATTATTAAAAGAAAAGTTTATTCCTGAATTATTCCAAAATAGTGTAAATGAGGATAATATTTTTAAAATTATCAAAAATTATATAAATAATTCAAATATAAGAGACAATCAAATTAAAAAATTAACTAAAGGTATAAATGAATTAAAAAATTCAAAAGGTAATCCAAGTGAAATTGCGGTTATAGAAATTTTAAAATTACTTAAAGTATAAACTTAAATAAGGAGGTATTATGAGTTCATCTGATTTTAAACTTCTTCATACTATGATGAGAGTCATGGATTTAGACAAATCTATAAAATTTTATACAAAATTTTTTAAAATGAATTTAATCAGAAAAGCTGATTATCCAGGAGGGAAATTTACTTTAGCATTTTTAGGATATGGATCTGAAGACACTAATACAGTTCTAGAGCTTACACACAATTGGGATCAAAAAGAAGATTATGATAAAGGGAACTCTTGGGGGCATATTGCTATAGGCGTTAAAGATATTTATACCTTATGTTCATCTCTTGCAGAAGAAGGAGTAGAAATTAGTAGACAGCCAGGACCAATGAAACATGGAAAAACAATTATAGCATTCATTAAAGACCCTGATAATTATAGTATTGAATTAATTCAAAAATGATTTTTATATTCTATCTTTAATTTTTATGAAGTCTCTTTCTTTAGCACCAGTATATAGTTGTCTTGGTCTTCCAATTCTTTGTTCAGGATCTTCTATCATTTCGTTCCATTGTGCTACCCAGCCGACTGTTCTTGCTACTGCAAATAAAACGGTAAATAAACTAGATGGAAAACCCATAGCTTGTAGTATTACTCCAGAATAAAAATCAACATTAGGATAAAGTTTTTTTGATATAAAATATTCATCCTCTAATGCAATTTTTTCTAATTCTCTAGCTAATTTAAACATAGGTTCATTTTCTTTGCCAACAGCTTTTAGAACTTCATCTGCTGTCTTTTTCATTACTGTAGCGCGTGGATCATAATTTTTATAAACTCTATGTCCAAAACCCATTAATCTAAAAGGATCATTTGGATCTTTTGCTTTTTTGACATACTCATGAACATTTCCAGTTTTTTGAATATTATTAAGCATATGAATTACAGCTTCATTTGCTCCGCCATGAGAGGGGCCCCATAATGAAGCAATACCTGCTGATATGCATGCAAATGGATTTGCTCCAGAAGAGCCAGCTAATCTTACTGTAGAAGTTGATGCATTTTGTTCGTGATCTGCGTGTAAAATTAAAATTTTATCCATTGCTTTAGCTAAAACTGGATCAATTTTATATTCTTCGGCTGGAACAGAAAACATCATATGAAGAAAATTTTCTGAAAATGTTAAGTCATTTCTAGGGTAAATAAAAGGCTGACCTAAAGAAAATTTATAAGCCATAGCAGCAATGGTAGGTACTTTTGCAACAAGTCTATGAGATGCAACTAGTCTTTGGCTAGGATCAGTTATATCTGTGCTATCATGGTAGAAGGCGCTTAATGCCCCGACTACTCCACACATAACTGCCATTGCGTGAGCATCTCTTCTAAATCCTCTAAAAAATAATGCTAACTGTTCATGAACCATAGTATGAGTAGTAATTTTATTATCAAATGCTGATTTTTGAATATTATTAGGTAGTTCTCCATTTAATAGTAAATACGCAACTTCTAAGTAATCACAATTCTCAGCTAAGTCTTCTATTCTATAGCCTCTATGAAGTAAAACACCTTTATCTCCATCGATATATGTAATGTCAGATTTACAAGATCCAGTACTGGTAAATCCTGGATCATAGGTAAAATGGTCAGAATCTGAATATAGCTTTTTAATTTCTATGACATCCGGCCCTATAGATCCTGAGTGTACTGGTAATTCATAGGTATTTCCATTAGGTAGAGATAATTTAGCTATATTATTTTTATTTTCAGACATTCATTTTCCCAAAAGTATTTATCGTTAATATTAGAAATTGTATTATAGTTATCTCTTATAACTATGCAATATATGAAATATTTTATTATTTATTTATATTTATTATTCTTGAAAGTGTTTCAGTTTTTCCTAAAACTTCCATTAACTCATAAAGGCCTGGTGATACTGATTTACCAGTAGTTGCAGCTCTTAAGGGTAGTGCAAGTTTTCCAAGGTTTAAATTATTATTTTCACAATATTTTTTTATATCTTCTTCAATTTCTTTTCTTTTCCATATATCTAGTTTAGATAATTCTTTATGATATAACTTTAGTAATGCAATATTCTCATCATTTAATATTTTTTTAGATTTTTCATCTAATTTTATAGGTGATTTATCAATATAAAAGCTACACATTTCAGAAAGCTCATTAATAGTTCTAGCCCTAGATTTTATGCCATTCATTCCATTTTTTATTAAAGATAAATCATCATTATTAATATTTATATTTTTTTTATTCAAATAAAATTTTTTTACAAGCATTACCAATTCTTCATTATCTTTATTATCAATATAATGTGCATTTAAGCTCGTAAGTCTTTCAATATCAAATTTAGCAGATGACTTTCCAATTGCATCAAGGTTAAATAATTTAATTGCTTCTTCTCTAGAGATTATTTCCTTATCACCATGAGACCAGCCCAGTCTTAAAAGATAGTTAAGCATGCTCTCTTTTAAATATCCCATTTCATCATAGCTTTCCACACCTAATGCCCCATGTCGTTTGGATAGCTTTCCTCCATCCATTCCATGTATTAATGGTATATGTGCATATATTGGAAGTTTCCAATTAAGAGCGTTATAAATCTGTTTTTGTCGGAAAGTATTAGTAAAGTGATCATCACCTCTAATTACATGAGTAACACCCATATCGTAATCATCTACCACTACAGAAAGCATATAGGTTGGAGTACCATCAGATCTAATAATAATAAAATCATCTAATTCATTGTTATTAATAGATACTTCACCTTGAACTACATCATTTATAGAAGTCATTCCTGATTGTGGACATTTAATTCTTATAACTGGTTTTATGTCTTTAGGAGCTTCACTTTCATTTTTTTCTCTCCATTTACCATTATATTTAGGTGCTCTTTTTTCTTCACGGGCCTTATTTCTCATTTCAGCCAGTTCTTCAGGTGAGCAATAGCATTTGTAAGCATGTCCAAACTTTAATAATTCCTTACCAACTTGTTTATGTCGTTCAATTCTTTTTGACTGGTATATTTCTTCTTCATCCCAATTAAGGTCTAACCATTTTAGTCCGTTTAAAATTGCTTCTTTTGCTTCATTAGTTGATCTCTTAATGTCTGTGTCCTCTATTCTTAGTTTAAATAAGCCATTATTATTTTTAGCAAATAACCAATTGAATAAGGCCGTTCTAACACCTCCAATATGAAGATAGCCAGTAGGAGAAGGTGCAAATCTAGTTATAACTTTCATAAATAAACCATTTTAAATATTTGAATTAATGTTTAGTAAACTAATATTTTCTCATTAAACCTACTAAAATTCCTTGTATTTGAACTCTAGGTAAATCATATGATTGAGCCTGATATAAATCATTTGAGGGAATAAGTACAATCTTTGAGGAGGTTTTTTTCAATTTTTTTAGTGTAGCTTCTGTTTTATCTATTAATGCTACTACTATTTGTCCATTATTTGCTGTGGCAGTTCTTTTAATAATTGCTATATCTTTATCATTTATTCCTGACCCAATCATTGACTCACCAGATATCTCAAGAGCATAATGTTCACCCTTATTTACCATATTAGTTGGAGTTGGAACGTAGCTTGACGAATTAGATATTGCTTCTATTGGTGTACCAGCAGCAATTTTACCATATAAAGGTATTTCTATAATTTTGTCCATTTGATTATTAACCGGAGAAATATTATTATTATGTATTATCTCTATTGCTCTAGCTTTATTTGCTAATTTTCTAATAAAACCTCTTTCTTCTAATGCTGAAATGATTCTATGAATACCAGATTTAGACTTTAATTTTAATTTGTCTTTCATCTCATCATAAGAAGGAGATATACCAAATTTTTTATTAACCATAGTTATATAGTCTAGTAATTCTTTTTGTTTTTTAGTTAGCATCTATTAATCCATATTAAGAACAAAACATAAACATTCTTATTAAAATCAAAATAATTGTCAAGAAAAAATATTTTATATAAATGAATTTATATCAGAAAATAAGATAAACGGAACTTTGCTACCTTTTTTAAGAGGCTTAGCATAAGGAGCTCGAATTATTAATGCATCAGACTTAGATAACATAGAAGTCATTGAGCTATCTTGAGCAGAAGCTGGTATTAAAAAGTATATATTATTTTTAAAATATACTTTTGATCTAAGGTATTCTTGTCTTTCGTCGTTTTTTATTAAGGGTTTTTCTAATACGCCGTATTTAATATCGTGTTCAATATTTATTTTATAAAAACTATTAATTAATGGTTTTAGAAATATTAAAGCACTTACATAACTTGAGACTGGGTTGCCAGGAAAACCCAATATAAGTGTATTATTTAGTTTTCCAAATATTAAAGGCTTTCCAGGCCTCATGGCAACTTTCCAGAATATCAACTTCATTCCTAATTTAGTTAATACACTTTTTATTAAATCATGTTTTCCAACAGACGCACCTCCAGTACTAATTAGTATATTGTATTTATTTATATCTTTTAATTTTTTAGTAATTGATGCCGAATTATCTCTTGCTATTCCAAGATCAAAAGCCTCTCCGCCTAAATTATTAATAACAGATTGTAATAATAATGAATTAGATGAAATTATTCCATTTTTAAACTTACTTCCAGCTATTCTTAATTCATTACCACTAGAAAGTATTGCTATTCTAGGTTTTTTTAATACTTCAATGTGAGTTACATTAGAGGATATAATTAATCCCAGCATTCTTGCATTCAAAACAGATCTTTTTTTTAGTAAAAGTTCACCTTTTTTAAAGTTAGACCCTTTTTTTCTTATATATTGAAATTTTTTATAATTTTGATTAGTTGATATTATATGGCCTTTCTTTATCTCTACTCTTTCTTGTAATAATATAATATCTGCGCCTTTTGGTATTGCAGCTCCAGTAAAAATTTCTACGCATTCATTTATATTTATTTTTTTTAAGAAAGGTTTTCCAGCAGCTGACTCTCCAATTACTTTAATTGGGTCTATAATAGCTTTTTTTAAGCTTTTTGAATTTAATGCATAACCATCCATTGAGGACACATCTTCAGGAGGATTATTAATATTTGCATATATATTATTAGAATTAATTCTTCCAAGACATTTTTCTATTAATATTTTTTCATCATCTAATCGAGCAGCCTTGCTTGTTATAATATTTATAGCCTCTTTAACGCTAATCATTTCTAGAAAATGTCCCAGATTTTCCGCCAGATTTATACAGCAATTGAGTTTTATTGATGATCATTTCTTTATCAACTGCTTTACACATATCATAAATTGTTAGTGCAGCTACAGAAACTGCAGTTAGTGCTTCCATTTCCAAGCCCGTTTTACCATTTAGTTTGCAATTACATGTGATTTTAATTGAATTCATGCTATCTTGAATCTCAAAGTTAATAGTAACAGATGATATAGAAATAGGGTGACATAAAGGAATCAAATCTGCAGTTTTTTTAGCAGCCATAATTCCTGCTATTCTAGCAACACCTAAAACATCTCCTTTTTTTGATGTTCCTTCTTTTATCATTTCTAATGTTTTTTTATTCATATATATAGAGGATGAAGCAGTTGCTAGCCTTTCTGTATTTTCCTTATCAGAAATATCTACCATTATTGCTTTGCCTTCTGAGTCAAAGTGTGAAAATGTTTTATTATTTTTCATTTGTACCTCAATCTTTATAAATTAGTTTCTTTGTGGCATCTTCTATGTTTTCTTTTTTCATAAGAGATTCACCAACTAAAAATCGCATTATTCCGTTTTTTTCCATTATTTTTAAATCATTATTAGTATTTAAACCACTTTCACAAATAATATCATATTTTTTAGGAATTAATTTAGATAATTTTATAGTATTATTTATGTCTATTTCTAAAGTTTTTAGATTTCTATTATTTACACCAATAAGGTCACCATTTAATTTGATGGCTCTTTCTATTTCTTTTTCTGTATGTGCTTCAATTAAAACATCCATACCAAGGTCCTTAGATTGGATAATTAGTTCTTCAGCTAAGCTATCGTCTACTGCAGCTAATATTATTAATATGCAATCTGCTCCAATACTTCTACTTTCATAGATTTGCCATGGATCAATCATGAAATCTTTTCTTAAAATTGGCAAACTAACATTTTCACTTATTTCTATTAAATATTCAATACTTCCTTTAAACCATTTAATTTCAGTTAATACACTTAAACAAGTAGCACCACCTTTATAGTAACTAGTTGCAATATCTTTTGGGTTAAAGTTTTCCTTAATAATACCTCTTGAAGGGCTTGCTTTTTTTACTTCTGCAATTAATGCATATTGATTATTATTTACTTTAGATGTAAGAGCGCTTTTAAACCCTCTAGGTTTTTTTTGATATTTTGATATTTCTAATAAATTACTTTGTGAAAATTTTTCTTTTAGTGACTTTATTTCAAGTTTTTTATTATTACAAATTTCTTTTAAAACAGACATATTATTCATTACTTATTTTTTTTAGATTATGCAATGTATCAAGTGCTTTACCAGAGTCTATAATAGATTTTGTTAATTCAATACCATCTTCAAAACTATTTACCTTATCTGCAATATATAAAGCTGCAGCAGAATTTAATAATACTATATCTCTATAAGATCCATATTCTCCATTAAATAAGTTAATCATTTTATTTGCATTTTCGCTTGGAGTTCCTCCTTCTAGAGCTTCTTGAGTACAAAATTTAAAACCATATTTTTGTGGATCAATTTCAAATTCCTTTATTTTATTATCTGATAATTGTGCAATTTTAGTTTTGCCAGTAAGTGTTATTTCATCCATGCCATCAGAGCCATTTACAACCCAAGCTTTTTTACTACCATGCGCATCTAATGTTTCTGCAATAATTTTTAAATACTTATCTGAAAATACTCCAAGTAATTGTTTATTTGCACGAACTGGATTTAATAAAGGACCTAATAGATTAAATATTGTTCTAAAGCTTAACTCTTTTCTAACTTTAGCTACATTTTTAAAAGCTTTATTAAAATTTGGAGCAAATAAAAAACAAATATTTGCTTCTTTTAAACATTTATTTAAAATATTATTATCTACACTTATATTTATCCCTAGCTCTGTTAGAACATCGGATGCACCTGACTTTGATGAAACAGCAGTACTTCCATGTTTAGCAACATATAAACCTGATGATGCGACTATAAATGCAACTGCAGTAGAAATATTATAAGTTTTTAAACCATCTCCACCTGTACCAACAATATCAATAGTATCAATATTAAGTGATAAAGGGTTTATGACATGTGGTTTTAATGAGTTAACAGCTCCAATTAGTTCATTAGAGCAGGGGCCTTTAATTGATAGTGTAGCGAGAAATGCAGCCATTTCAATTTCAGTAGCATTTCCAGAAATTATGTATGCAAAAACTTCTTCAGATTCATTTATAGATAAATCCAAATTATTTAAAAGTTTTGGCATTATTTTACTAAAAGGATTCATTGTTTTTTACATATATTTATAAAATTATTAATTAGTCTTTCACCTAATTCAGTATCATAACTTTCTGGATGAAACTGAAGTCCATAAGCTTTTGCTCTAGGTATTTCAATACTCATGATGTAATCATCTGGAGATTTAGATGTTATAAGTATATTTTTAGGTAGCGATTTTTTTTCAACAATTAATGAGTGATATCTAGTAGCTTGAAAGTTTTGAGGCATATTTTTAAATAATGATTTTTTATTATGCAGAATATTACTAATTTTGCCATGCATTATATTTTTTGCTTTAACTACTTTACCACCGTATGCTTGCGCTATAGATTGATGACCTAAACATATTCCTAATACAGGTATTCTTTTTGATGCTAATTTTATAAGTTCAACACATATACCTGCGTCATCTGGAGTCTTAGGGCCAGGAGATATAATTATACCACTAGGATTTTTATTAATTACTTCTATAGCTGTTTTTTCATCATTTCTTAAAACTTCAACTTTTACTTTATTGCTATTTAAATAATGCCTGATTATATGGGTAAAACTGTCATAATTATCTATTAAAATATACATTTTTAAAGCCTCATAAATTTAATTATTTTCAAATCTTAAAGCATCATTTGCAGCCGTAAAAAGAGCTTTTGCTTTATTAACTGTTTCATTATACTCATCTATTGGTTTTGAATCAGCAACGATTCCTCCGCCAGCCTGAACATACATTGTATTATCTTTTATTATTGCTGTACGAAGAGTAATGCATGTATCCATTGTTCCATTAGAAGAAAAATACCCTACACAACCACCATAAATTTCCCTTTTATCAGTTTCTAATTCGTCAATAATTTCCATAGCTCTAATTTTAGGAGCTCCACTTACAGTTCCCGCAGGAAAGCCAGATAAAAGGGCATCTAGGTAATCAATATTTTTTAATTTTGTACCTTCAACATTTGAAACTATATGCATTACATGACTATATTTTTCAATAATCATTTTTTCAGTAACGTTCAAACTTCCAGTTTTAGTTACTTTAGCTACATCATTTCTAGCTAAATCTAGAAGCATTCTATGCTCAGCTATTTCCTTTTCATCTTTTAGTAACTCTTGAGCTAGTAAATTATCCTCATTGAAATTATCTCCTCTTGGACGCGTTCCAGCAATTGGTCTAATAGTAACTTTATTATCTCTAACCCTAACTAATATTTCTGGACTAGATCCTATTACTGAAAAATTATTAAAATTTAAATAGTAAAGGAATGGAGAGGGGTTTAATCTTCTTAAAGACCTGTATAAATTAAATGGAGGTAATGAAAATGGTCTTTCAAACCTCTGAGATGGAACTACTTGAAATATATCTCCTTCTCTTATATATTTTTTAGCTTTATTTACAATTTCGATATATTCAGATTTTTTAAAGTTAGATTTTATTTTCTCATTTTTTTTAACTTTTTTATATGTTAAGTGTTTATTTTCAATAGGTTGTTTTAATAATTTAACTATATTATCAATAATTTTACATGATTTTTTATAAATTTTGTTATAATTATTAATTTTATTATCTTTTAAATAGACTGGCGTTATTATAGTCATAGTGTCTTCTACAGCATCAAATATTATCATAACTTTGGGTCTCACAAACATTCCATCTGGTAAATTTAATTTAGAAGGGTTATTTGATGGTATTTTCTCCACAAGTTTAATCGTATCATAACCTAAGTACCCAACAAGACCAGATGCCATAGGAGGAAGGTTTTCAGGAAGCTTTATTTTTGAATTTTCTACTAATAATCTTATTGAATCTAAAGTTTTATGATTTTCCTTTTTGAATTTATTAAGAGAATTTTCTGGGTCATAATTGACTTCTGCATTATTACCATAACATCTCCAAATGAGATCTGGTTGTAAACCCAAAATAGAGTATCTTCCTTTAGCTTCTCCACCTTCAACTGATTCTAGTAAAAAAGAATATGGTTCATTTCCTCCAATTCTAAGCATTGCTGAAACAGGAGTATCAAGATCTGCCACTAGTGTTGTATAAATAATATATGACTTTTCTTTTTTTATAATCTTCTTAAATGTTTTAAATTCAGGCTGATATTCCATTGTTTTTAGCTATCATTTTGAAAAAGACTGTTAAGTAGATTCTCATTTATTTTAATTTTTTGATTATTAGTTAGATGATTAATAAATAACTGTTCAATATCTCTTGAAATTGATTGAGATATTTCTGTATTTATTTTTTGAAGTTGATCAATATCTCTTTCAGCTACAGGTATTATATCTGAAACATTAATAACTAAATAGCTTTTATCATTATATTTAATAGGATTAGAAATTTTGCCTTTATTTATTTTAAATGCCTCTTGTAGTGACTCTCTATCTAATATACCTTCAGCACCAGAGCCATTCTTGGATATATTATTAGCTTCTAAAACAATTAAATTATATTTTTTAGCAATTTCATCAAAATTAGAATTATTTACTTCTGATAAAAAATCCTTAGCATTATTTAATGCAAAATTCATGCTTTTATCTAAGTTTATATCTTCAATAATTTTACTTCTTGCTTCGTTAATATTCATAGTTCTTTGCTCTTCTATTTCATTTACTTGAATAGCATACATTGTATTGCTAAGGGTGCTGATTAATTCTGAGGGGTCATTTATATTATATGAAAATACTGTTTCAAGTAAGTTTGGATAAGGAGGCAAGTTATTATTAATATTACCTTCCATATTAAGACCATTAACATCTACAAAAGAGAATTCTTCTATTTTAGCCCCAATTGCAGTTGCAGCTTGATGAATTTGATTTCCAGCAGCTATTTCATCATAAAATGTATTGCCTAACTCGTACATTTTATCTAAGGCAATATTTACTTTTAAATCTTTTTCAATTTGAGTTTTTACATCTTGGAAAGAATTAGAAATAGCTGGTTCAATTTTTGAAACTATAAATAATCTCCATCCAAATGCTGTTTCTTCTGGGCCTATTAATTTATTCGGGTCTGCCTTAAATATACTGTCAGATACTTCTGAAGGAAAATCTCTATATTCAATTAAGCCAAGGTTTAATGTATTTGGGTCTAACTCAGTATTATCTTTAATAATCTGACTAAATATTTGAGAAATATTTGTTTCTGAATTGTTGCTTTTGATTTTATCTACAATTTCCTGGGCTTCTTTTTCATCTTTAAAATTTGCTAGAAATACTTCTCTTTTTTCAGCAACATTATATTTCTCAGGATAATTATTATATTCGTTTTGCATTTCTTCTTCTGTAACTATTATTTGATCAATCAGATCATCTGGTTTAATTGAAATAAACGAAAAACTTCTGTATTCGGGTTTTTGGTATAATGATGAGTTATCTTTTAATTTTTTTTCAATATCGATATCACTTGGAATTTCTTTTATTGGAAATCTTGAAGCATTAAAATTCACTACTTTTATATTTCTTGTTTCATTTCTTAAGTCATAATACACATTATTAAAAACAGGAGATAAATCATTTCCATTATTAAATGGAGCTGTAATTTGTTCCCTTAAGACTGCTTTTCTAATTTCATTGAAATAAGTGCTTTCATCCATTCCTAATTGTCTTATTACATATTCAAATTGTTGTTTACTAAAAGAGCCAAATTGGTCTTTAAACACATCAGAAGAGAATATTATTTTTCTTAAATAATTATCTGGTAAATTAATTTTTGCTTTATTAACTTCAATATCTATTAATTTTTCATTAATCAATTGTCCAAGAGTTTGTCTAGGTACTCCTAATGATTTAGCAATTTCTTCGGTAATTTGACCGTTTGTGTTATTATTTAAATCTGAAATTATTCTTTGGTATGTTTTAACAAAATCATCTGCTGTAACATCTAATTCACCAATTGTCGCGACTGATGAATTATTACTTGATGAAAATATGTCACCTACACCCCAAAGTGCAAAACTTGCTGCCAATATCAATAAAAATATTTTTGAAAAAATTGAATTAATTTTATTTTTAATAGTTTCCAGCATTAGATTTTCCAGTACTAAATTTAATTTTATTTGTTTATTAATATTATTTTTTAATATAAATAAATATATATATTAATATATTTATTCTTTTTGTAGTATATTTATTTGTAAGTTTAAACATTTTTTGCATATCATTTTAGGAGATATAATTTGTTAATCGCTGGGAATTGGAAGTTAAATTGTAATATTAAAGAAGCCAAGGACCTTTCTAGCTCAATTTTAAATATTTTACGTGATAAAGATTTAAGTTCAGATGTAGCATTATTTCCTCCAAATATTTATATAGATACTGTTAAAAAAATTGTAAATAATTCAAATATATTTGTTGGCGCACAAGACTGCAGTATTCATATATCAGGGGCATATACCGGAGATGTTTCTGCCCAAATGTTAAATGATATGAAATGTGAATATATAATAGTTGGCCATTCAGAGAGAAGAATTGGAAAACATGAGACAAATAATGATGTTGCTTTAAAGGCAAAAAATGTAATGGAAAATAAAATGTGTCCTATTATTTGTGTTGGAGAAGATGCAAAAGATAGAGATGCTGGAAATGCCTTAAATTTTATTGAAAAGCAATTAAATGAATCTATACCTAAAAATTATAAAGATTTTATTATAGCTTATGAACCTATATGGGCTATAGGTTCTGGAAAAATTCCTACTATAGACTCTATTAATGAAATGTTTAATATGATAAGACAATGGTTATTAAATAATGGTATAGATAATAATATAAAAATTTTATATGGTGGTTCTGTAAATAAAGATAATGCGAAAGAAATTTTCTCTTGTAGAGATTTAGGTGGATTATTAATAGGAGGTGTATCTTTAAAAGCTCAGGAGTTTTCAGAGATATGTATAATGGCAGGTTAATTTTATAAA
>MDTD01014422.1_pt1 | contig 41796 bp, 39 predicted proteins | sample 811221 | NCBI WGS metagenome assembly MDTD01 (sample SAMN05326646, study PRJNA326480) | marine metagenome | isolation source: seawater | place: Pacific Ocean: South West | collected 2011
CCAGAGAGAACGACGGATCATGGCGGATGGTGGCAACGCGTTTTGCGTTCGCAACAGGCCGCGCTTGAAATCGGGCAACCGTACATCACGACCATCACCAACACCCACTTCCCGATAATCGGTGTAGACGACATCAATAGAAGTATCGTGGATAAGAGTCGTCACACAGCGCTCCAGATACCCGGGAAGCAGTGTATCGTCGGGGTCAAGACACAAAAGCAGTTCCCCGGAAGCGTGTTCCAATCCATGGTTTCGGACCAACCCGGGTTTGCCGGTTCGGGATGGCGTCAGAATCCGAAAATTCGCACAGGGCAGTTGCTGCGCCCAGCGATGTGCCTGCTCCAGTGAATTGTCCCTGCTGCCATCATCCACAAATACTATTTCGACCTGATCGAGCGCCAGTGTCTGTCCGGCGATGGAGCCGAAGAATCGATCGGCAAAGTTGCCGTATTCGTAGTTGGGGACGACAATGGACAGTTGCACAGCGTCCTGCCTTAAAAAAGACTGGCCTGCTGCTGTGCAGGCTTCTCCGGCTTCACGCCACGGAATGTCATGCGATGTATGGGGCTTGGTCCGAGTTGGCGAATAGCTTCCATGTGCACCTTGGTGCCATAGCCCATATGCTGGGAAATGGCGTAGCCCGGATACCGTTTGGCGAGCTTGACCATCAGCCTATCGCGAAAGGTTTTGGCAAGGATGGAGGCAGCGGAAATCGCCGGGACCGTACCATCCCCCTTGATCACAGCCTCCTGCGGAATTTCCTGCCTGAGAGCGTACCCGGGGATGGTCTTATCACCATCGATGCGCAGAAAACGGGGTGACGTTTTCAGGGTCCGAACAGCGCGAGACATGGCCAGGAATGTGGCTTCGAGGATATTGACCGCTTCAATTTCGCGCGGCCAGGAAACACCAATGGACCAGGCTATCGCTTGCGCACGGATGGCGTCGTAGAGGAATTCACGGTCTTTTGCCTTGAGCTGCTTGGAATCGTTCAAACCGGGCAGGTCATACTCCGCCGGGAGCACGCATGCACCAGCAACCACAGGACCGGCAAGGCATCCACGCCCTGCTTCATCCACGCCCGCTATTTCCGTTTCGACGTACCCGTTTGCTGAGAACAATACTGTTTGGTTCATGTCGTTACTCCAGACGCCCTTTTGCCCTGAATCCGCACAAAAGGCCACCCCGCCGACTAGAGCATGAAACGGCTGACGCCCTGCACGCAATTACGCCCGCGTCGCTTGGCTTTTTGGAGCATCTGGTCGCACGCTGCCATCATCTTTGCCGGCGTGGCAAGGGCAAGATCTTCCACGGTCAGCACACCAAAGGAGGCCGTGACATAATCGGAAACATCTGATGGCGTGTGCGGTATGGCCAATGCCTCAAATTCGGTACGAATGGCCTCGGCCACTTTCATGGCTCCGGCATGACCGGAGGACGGGAGAATGCAGGCAAATGTTTTGCCATCATACCGCGCCACCAGATCACCGGGACGCCGGATGTGTTTTTTCAGCAGCAACGATGCCGCACGCAGGCAATCATCGCCTGCCGCATGCCCATAGGTGTCATTGTATTCTTTGAAAAAATCCACATCCATCAACACCAATGACAACTGATCGCTGGTCCGCAACAAACGCCGAATCTCTCGCTCCAGCGTTTCGTCGAACAAGCGCCGATTGGCAATGCCGGTCAACGAATCCATGTTGGCAAGTCGAGCCAATTCCTGATTCATGACATGAATTTCGCGAGTGGATTTATCAACCAGACGGTGCAACACCCGTAGCGCCCTGAACTGGCGGGATTCGTCCACAGGGAAATCGCCGGGGGAGACCGGGATTGATTCAGGCTTGCCCTTGCGCGATTCGGTCAAACTCAGAACCGTCATGGTCTGGCTGAAGAAAAATGGCTTGCCAATGGAATGCTGGTAATATTCGCCATAGGAGAAGAAACCGGCGCTAGGGGCGATATCCGAGAGGCTCCGAAGTTCCACCGAAATATCCGGACCGAGTATCCACTTGCGTGAAACGCATGAGTATACGAACAACGCTTCCGGCTGAAATCCGGCCACCTCGGCATGGGTAACCTGGGCATCAAGGGCCAGCAGTCCGGCATGGCAAAACCCGAAACGTATCTGCTCCCCCACCTGAAAATCGTGAATAAAAGAAAATGAACCGTCCACATGGACTTCCAGGGCGTGGACAGCCATGTCCAGCCCATCCCGGTGTACGATAAAAGGGAAATCCGCTGCAGCCAACGGCAGATTGTCGGCCACCTCCTGCCCGAGATAGTGGACATAGAGATCATACGGTGTGCGCCCATCAATACCAAAAACCCGGTTGCCGTCCGCTTCGGTGATCGTCAGGTATTTGCCGATGGGTACCCAACTGAGATTATATGTGTTGTCGGCATGAAGATCGGGGCCACCGATGGAAACAGCAGCCACACCACACTCGGACACTCCTGCCTCGGTAAAGACCAGCGTTGTTTCGCCCTGGCCATTATCGGCAGCCTGACCACCCGCAATAATGACATCGCCAAGGGTCTCACTTATGGACCGCAGGACTGGCTCGGAATTGATTGTTTTACCGTCCCTGATGCCACAGCCAAAAACAATGGCCGCCTTCACATCGGGCTGTCGAAGCGCCAAACCAATCGAAACGCCTGTCCGCACCATGTCTTCTTCGTGATCAACAAGCACGGATTTCACACTCGACGATTCAAACATCGAGACATTGATCAGGACAGTTCCCTCGAACTCCTTGCCATCCATTATCTCACCGGCCGTTGTCGTGCCTATTATGGGCACTCCTGGAAAAACATCGACCAATTCAGCAAGCAACCGATCTATGAACCCGTCGTCCATTTTACCGCTGAAGACCTGAATAAGCACATGATCAGGCTCGCATCCTGCCACTTGTGACTGAACTGCCAACAAGTCCTTGCGACTCGCATATTGAATATTGATGCTTTTGATCATGTAATCCCCTGCTTTTCCTTTTACGGCTTACTGTAAGCCTTTACCCGCAATCGGACAACCCCGGGTAGAACGAAGTCCAAACGTCGAAAGCCCGAAGCGTGCTGGACGCTTCGGGCAATATATCGACATGATGTGGGGTATGCTTCGTGAACAATGCGGGGAGAAGGCTGTCTCTTATGACATGCACCCTGAACGGTCATCCGCTCTTCCCCATTCACGTTCGAGCAATTATTCCCAGATCTGCTTGGACTTGATGCGGGCAGCCTTACCACGCAGGTTGCGCAGGTAGTAGATGCGGCTGCGGCGAACTTTACCTTCGGAGACCACTTCGACGCGATCGATGAAGGGGGAGTTCATGGGGAACACACGTTCCACACCAACACCGTCGGAAATTTTCCGGACAGAGAAGGTGGAGTTGGTGGTACCGCGACGACGGCGAAGGACTGCACCCTGGAAAACCTGGATACGTTCTTTTTCACCCTCGATGATGCGGTAGTGAACCTTCACGGTGTCACCGGCCTTGAAATCGGGCATGTCGAGACGAATGTGTTCGGCTTCGATCTTCTGAATTGCGTTCATGGTATTTCTCCTAAAATTAGTACTCATCTGCGATAAGCCGGTCGACGATGATCGCAACCGCACTTCGTACCGACAGATGGTTGTAGTCGTCCAAATATCTAACGGGCCGCAATATGCCCGCCGCTTTGGAGAGGACTTCTTCAGCCAAACCGTGACCGGTTCCAAAAATCAATAAAACCGGTGATTTGGCTAACCATCCCTGCACTTCTTCATACGTAAGAGCAGGTTCGGCTTGCTTGCGGCGGTCTAAACGTGCAGACGTAGCCGCGAGCCGGGGACATTGCCCTGTTTGTTCCTGAATGTCAAGAACCACAGAATCAATATCGTCAAAAACCTTCACCTTTGAAAATGCCTCGGCGCGGTCCGGGTTGGCGATACTCCCGGCCCCTTCTTTCCAGTGGTTGAGGAGCTGTTCGGCCAAGGCCTTCTGATCCTCGATGGGGGTGGTAGCATAGAACCCACCCAGCCCGTAACTGCGAGCAACCCGGGACATGTCGTGCAGGTCCAGATTGGTCACGGAGACTGCCACTTTTTCACCGAACTTGTTGTGAACGGGATAGTGGCAGAGGGCTATGTAGAGGTTGCGCCCGAGCCGTGTCCGGGAAAGGGTGCGCAGGTAGTCGATATCCTCAACCGTCAGACTGGCTCCGGGAAGCATGTCCGGTCGGTCATTGAGGGTCGTTTCCAGCGAGCACTCGCGACGCCACTGGTCGATGGCTCCATGATTGCCGCCGCGCAGGACTTCCGGCACCTTCAACCCATCCCAATCGTCGGGCCGGGTATAGTGCGGATATTCCAGCAGGCCAGCGGAAAAGGACTCCTCCTCACCGGAATCGTCGTGTCCCATGAATCCAGGCAGCAATCGCGCCACAGACTCGATCAGACAGACAGCTCCGGCCTCGCCACCGTTGAGCACGAAGTCACCGACACTGACCAGCTCGATGTCATACAGATCAAGCAGGCGTTCATCGATCCCTTCGTAACGCCCACAGATGAGCGTGACATCCTCTTCCTGAGACAGCTCTCGGGAACGGGCCTGGGTCAGCGGTTTGCCACGAGGTGACATCATCATGATCCGGCCGGGCTTCTCAATGGAATCGAGGGCCTTGACCATGGGATCGAGCTTGAGCAGCATGCCGGGGCCACCGCCAAACGGACGATCATCCACGGATTTATGGATGCCACCGGCAAAATGCCGCACATCAACGTGGTCCAGATTGACCAGCCCGCTATCCACAGCCTTGCCCATGAGTCCCGACGACAGCGGTGACTCAAAGTAGTGAGGGAAGATGGATACGATATGGAAATTCATGTTCTACCCTTGGGCTGGTGTCGCTTGGTCGCCAAACATTGCCGTGCACCTGGTGCCTGCGCATCCGACGTCACGACAACATCACCACGGCTCATCACAGAGCAAAAGAAGCATCAACTCAGGCACTGGCACGGTGTGCGCACTAGCCTGCGTTATCGACTGCCTTCTTCTTTTTCGGGGTACGGCGGCGGGGTTTCTTTTTCTTGGGCGGCTCCGGGTTGAGGTAAATGTCCAACAACCCCTCGGGGGGATCGATGGTCACGACCTCATTGTCCAGATCCACATCCAATACGAATTCAGGAACAGCCGGCAACAAGACCTCTTTACGGTCATCAGTTACAATGACCCAGACGTCCTGTTCGGCATTTTCGTAGAAGTGCTCAAGCATCCCCACGTAAGAGCCATCACGAAGCTCGACACGACATCCGAGCATATCCATGATGTAATGCTCGCCGTCATCCAGCTCCGGCAGGTCTTCTTCACGGATGAGCACGGCCTGTCCGCGCAAGGATTCAGCCTGATCGCGATCATCAATTCCACGGCATTTGAGCAGCACAAGACCCTTGTGCTCTCGCCAGGAATTGATGACGTACGACTTGGGACTTTTGGTCCCATCCTGAAGAAACAGAGTGGAAACGCGATCGAAAAGCAACGGGGAGTCTGCATAGTTCTTTATGCAGAACTCCCCGCGAATTCCGTGCGGCTTCGCCACTCCGCCTACGGGAATTAACCCGTCTTTGCGGCGTGTTGTCATAGCGTTCAGATGCTACTCGAGAATCTCCAAAACGGAGCGTTTGCGAGCTTTGGTGGACGCGGCGCCAAGCAAGGTGCGCATGGCACGGGCAGTTCTGCCCTGCTTGCCAATCACCTTGCCAAGGTCTTCCTTGGCCACTTTCAGCTCAATAACCGAGGTCTGCTCGCCTTCGACTTCAGACACATGCACTTCATCCGGGTTGTCCACCAGGGACTTGGCAATGTACTCAATCATCTCTTTCAGCATGACGTCTACCTCCGATGTCGACGCGTCGTCTCGCGCCGTGAACTTGAGCTGCCAACAGAGAACCGGACAAAAGGAAGCACAGTGCTTACTTGCCGGCCTTCTTCAGCAGGGAACGAACAGTGTTGCTGGGCTCAGCACCTTCTGCGAGCCACTTCTCGATCTTTTCCATGTCGAGCTTGATTTCGTTGGGTTCGACCATCGGATTGTAGTACCCAAGGTACTCAACGGGACGGCCGTCGCGACGGGTGGCGCTGTCGAGAGCCACGACGCGGTAGAAGGGACGCTTCTTGGAACCCATACGAGTCAGTCTGATTTTCATAGCCATGATTCTTATACTCCCAATAATGATTTAATACGTTTTTGCACAATAGTTGGCAAGTTGATATCTATTATAAAGATGTCCGACAGCGCTACTTGGGCCGGGTCACCCTTATAGACCGCTATTTTTTCTTCTTTTTCTTCTTGTTTTTCTTTTTGTTCAGCTTCTTCTTATTGCGCGCCTTGAGGGTTTTCTTGGAAAGGGATCGCTTGCCGCCCTCTTCCTCACCCATGCCCGGCATACCTGGCATTCCAGGCATTCCGTCCATTCCCGGCATACCACCGAGTGCGCTCATATCGGGCATTCCGCCCCCTCCGGCCAGACTGGAGAGTTTGTTCATCAGCCCTTTCTTCTTCTTGGATTTGCCTCCGCCCATCATGGTCTGCATGACGGTGCTCATCTGCTTGAAGTTCTTGATGAGCACGTTCACATCGGCCACTTTCACGCCCGCACCCTTGGCGATACGTTCCTTGCGGCTCTGGTTGATGAGCTTGGGCTGGCGGCGCTCCTTCATGGTCATGGAGTTGATGATCGCTTCGGTGCGGTTCATCTCTTCCTCGGGCAGGGCGTCCTGGCCCATCTGCTTCATCATGTTCCCCATACCGGGAATCATCTTGAGCAGCCCTTCCATGGAGCCGAGCTTCTTGATTTTCCGCATGTGACTGCGGAAATCTTCAAAGTCGAATTCGGCCTTGGCCATCTTTTCGGCCATGGCCTTGGCTTCATCCTCGTCGATCTCGGTCTGGGCTTTTTCGATGAGCGTCATCATGTCGCCCATGCCGAGAATACGGGATGCGATACGATCCGGGTGGAAGAGTTCCAACTCGGACAGTTTTTCGCCGACACCGACAAACTTGACCGACTTGCCGGTTACGGTCTTGATGGACAGGGCGGCACCGCCACGGGCGTCACCATCCATCTTGGTCAGCACCACGCCGGTGATGTCGAGCTTGTCATTGAAAGCATCGGCAACCGTTACAGCGTCCTGACCGGTCATGGCATCGGCCACGAATAAAATTTCCTGGGGAGAACACGCGTTCTTGATGTTCTCCAGTTCGTCCATCAGTCCTTCGTCGATATGCAGGCGACCTGCGGTATCGAAGAGAATCAGGTCGCAGCCGAGCTCTTCGGCCTTTATCAGGGCGTCCTTACAGATATCCACCGGATTCATGTCCGGCGTAGACGGATACACAGGGACATCAAGCTGTCTGGCCAGCGTGGTCAGCTGGTCAATAGCGGCCGGACGATAGACGTCGGCAGGGACGAGGTACGGCTTCTTGCCGTGGTGTTTACGCAGATACAGAGAAATCTTACCGGAACTGGTGGTCTTACCCGAACCCTGCAGGCCGACCATCATCAGCTTGAGCGGTTTGGCATTGATGTCCAGGTCTTTCTGTTCTCCACCAAGGAGCTCCACCAACTCGTCATTGACGATCTTGATGATCTGCTGCCCGGGTTCGAGGCCCTTCATGACCTCTTCGCCGAGGGCGCGCTCCTTCACCTGATCGACGAACTGCTTGACGACCTTGAAGTTGACGTCAGCTTCGAGCAGCGCAAGGCGAACCTCACGCAACCCTTCCTTGACATTGTCTTCGGTGAGTTGCTTCTGGCCTTTGAATTTTTGAAAGGCATTGCCTAATCTGTCTTGCAGGCTTTCGAACAAGTGTCCTATCTCCCTAAAATATATCGGTCTCCACGCGCAAAATACCCGTCCAGCGCGGGCAAAGAGCAGGATTGGTAAGCCAGAAACGCAAGATAGTCAAGGGTTGAAGGCCGACGCGCCCACGTTTTTCCGCTTCGACAAATGTCTGGAGAAACTCTAGAAAAGACTTCCCTGCGTTGCTCGCGATTCAGGACGTAACAGGTCATGCGTATCGTTTGTCACACTATTGACCGCCGTGGAAACCGGCCAGATACGCATCCGGTCCGCAGGGTACGGCACAAGCAACGAACCGAGCTGTGCCGGGGTGTTATTATCGTTATTGAGCCAATGGTTCCAGTCGATTGCATCCACAATCACCGGCATCCTGTCATGTATGGCGGCGACCTTCTCATTGGGCTGACACGTCAGGATGGCGATGGAATCAACGACTTCGCCACTGACCGGATCAATCCACCGGGAGCCGATGCCAGCCATGGCAAAGACTTCGCCCGAATTCATACCTATGGCGTACGGTTGTTTTCTGTTGCCCGTTTTTCCCCACTCATAAAAAGCCTGAGCCGGAACAAGACATCGTGTCCGACGCACTGTGTCACGAAAGGCAGGCTTCTCGAAAACTGTTTCTGATCGGGCATTGATCAACCCCGACATCGACTCTCTCGCTTTTGCCCAATGGGGAATGAGGCCCCAGCTTCGATAGCCCGTCGAAACCACGCCATCCTGTTCCTCGATAACCAGAACATCCTGCGACGGACCGATGTTGTACCGAGGGACATACGATTCCGGCGCAGGGCAACCAAGCGCCTCTTCCAATCTTTTTCGAGGGATGCCAAGGGCAAAACGTCCACACATGGCTAAATGGTACATGGGTGCCGAGCATTTGACCAGACCATCCAACGGGCCACCGCCCAGGTTCCTTTGATTTACAGTCGAAACAAGGATATAAGAAAGCACACAACGATCTGGAGCACCCATGACGCATCCGCACCCCCCGACTCTACGGCGAGTCATTTTAACGCACTTTGTTCCCTGCTTTTTTATCGGGGTCATTACCCTATATATGGCAAACCTCTTTCTGGACCGGTCGGTTGCTGCCACGTTGAATGATTCAATGTTGAGCTGGGCCGATTTCCTCGCCGCTGGAATCAATGGTTCCATCGTGGCCGGACTGGTGGCCCTCTTTCATGAAAGACGCAATGCGTGGCTGGTAAAAGTACAGTCATCCGAACCGCTCATGGCAACAAGAACCATTCAGTATGCTGCAATTGCAGGATTTCTGGCCGGGGCTCTCGATATCCTGCTCGTGCTCCACAACGAAGGCATCCTCATACTGACCGCCCTTGTCCTCGTCCTGCTGTTCATCCACCTACGCGAATTCGCCGGGAACCTGGGCAACATGCTCCGCCCCGGCTACACGGCCACATGGGGTGAGGTTTCCGAACTCTCCCGTATCTATGTCACGATGCTTGCCGGTTTCACGCTGGTGAATGCCGCCCTGGAGGGCGCACACCTCATCGCCGGACTGCCTGCTCCCTTTGGATTCAGCCAGCAAGGCGGTGACATTTTCCTGAATTCACTATACTTTACCGTGGTGACCATGACCACGCTCGGCTACGGAGATTTCACCCCAAAAATGTGGGATGCCAAGCTGCTGGCCATGATCGAATGTCTGGTCAGCTATGTCATGTTCGCCCTGATGGTCGGCATCGTCACCCGCGGCGTTGTCACGGCAAAAGAAAAAAACGAGCAGTAAATACGCATGGATCCTCTGGTCATCATACTCGCATTCGGTTGCGGCTACCTCGTTAGCCGGGTCAATCTGCCGCCGCTGGTGGGTTATCTGGTGGCAGGCTTCACCTTGAGCTACATCGGGTACGACTCCGGCCCCATCCTATCCGAGGTTGCCGATATCGGCGTGACCATCCTGCTCTTCTCCATTGGCCTCAAACTGAATATTCGCGGCCTGCTCCGCCCGGAAGTATGGGGCGGTGCCACACTGCACATGCTCATAACCGTCTGTGCGTTCAGCGCGCTGCTCATGGGACTGTCCACGACTGGTCTTCGGCTGTTCGCGGATTTTTCATGGTCCACCGCTTTGATCCTCGCCTTTGCTCTCAGTTTTTCCTCCACGGTTTTTGCCGTAAAAATCCTGGATGAAAGCAACCGCTCCAGTTCACTCAACGGACGAACCGCCATCGGCGTCCTGATCATGCAGGACATCTTTGCGGTCCTGTTCCTGACCTTCTCCACCGGCAAGCTGCCGACCCCATGGGCCATAGCCATCCTGATCGGCCTTCCTGTGGCCCGTTGGGTATTCATGCGCATACTTGATCGGATCGGGCATGGTGAGTTGCAAGTGCTTTTCGGATTTTTCCTCGCTTTCGTGGCCGGTGCCGCGGCTTTTGAAGTGGTAGGACTCAAGGCGGACCTCGGCGCATTGATCGCCGGTCTGCTCCTGGCGCCCCATCCTCGATCCAGCGACCTCGCCAAATCACTGACCAACATCAAGGATTTTCTGCTCGTCGGGTTCTTCCTTGAAATTGGATTGGGAGGACTACCGACCCTGGAAATACTCTCGGCTTCCGGCCTGCTCATGCTGGTTCTGCCGCTCAAGGTCGTGCTGTTCTTCTTCCTGTTCACGCGGTTCCGGCTCAAAGCACGAACCTCGTTCATCACGTCACTGAATCTGGCGAACTACTCGGAGTTCGGCCTCATTGTTGGCGGTATGGCAGTAGCCAATGGCTGGCTTCCACAGGAATGGCTGCTGACCATTGCCGTGGCCCTGTCCATGTCCTTTGTGCTGGCTTCTCCGTTCAACCGGAAAGGTGACAACCTGTTCGACAAGGTGCGCCCGTGGCTGCGCCGTTTCCAGACGCAGGAGCGCCACCCCGACGAAGAGCCGTTTGAGGCCGGAACATGGCAGATCATTGTCATAGGGATGGGGCGTATCGGCACCGGAACATACGATTATTTCACGGAAAAGTTCGGTCCAGTGGTTCTGGGCCTCGACTTCAGCGCCGACACGGTTGACCGACAACTTGAGAAGGGACGGCAGGCGGCCCTTGCCGATGTCTCGGACCCGGATTTCTGGCGCAAGCTGCCGTATCAGGACACCCGCGTCAAACTGATCGTCCTCGCCATTCCCAAGTTGGAAACACAACTCTACGCCGCCAAGAAAATCAAGGAATACGGACTGGCGTGCGAACTGGCCGCCGTGGCCTATTATGATGATGAAGTCGAGATACTGCGGGAGGCGGGGGTCAACACCGCGTTCAACGTATTCAGCCAGGCTGGTACCGGTCTTGCCTCGCATGTCAACAAGACCATCGACTTGTCGTCCATCGAGCCGAAGCTGCCGCAAGGAACGGAAGAGCCGGAACCGGCAGCCTCTTAATCCGCGGGTTCGTCTTTTTTGGTGAGGGCCAGATCAAAGAGCGCGGTTTTACCGAGCACCACGGTCATGGCTTCAAGCAGTTCCTCCGGCACACCGCCGGTCAAGGCTTCGGCCAACTGCTCGGCGTCCATGCCTTTTTCCTCTGCAAGCTCACGAATCTGCTGCATGGTTTCTTCGTCCATTCTACTATCCCCTTCTGTATCGCTGGCTTGCTCAAGCATAATCTGCGAACGATAGCCCTGCAAGCTTCATCGGCAGATGGCTTAGGCGTAGGACCTAACGCCCCGGCTCCTTCATTGAATCTGACCGTGTCCCGCCAATGAAAACGCCCCGCTCCAGTGTATGGAACGGGGCGAGATATCCGTTTAAAAAGCCAGACTAGAAGTCGTAGCCGAAGGATTCGACCACAGACTTGGTGCGCTTTTGGGAAGCAGCCATTCTGGTTTCCAATTCCTTGCAGTACGCATCCAGATCGAGCTGAATCTTGGCAACGCCGGTATCCATGGCAGCCTTGGCAACGGCAGGAGCCAGCCATGTCAGTACGCGCGGATCAAGCGGCTTGGGGATGATGTAATCAATGCCGTATTCGAGCTTGTCCACACCGTAGGCGTCGCAGATTTCCTGCGGGACCGGTTCCTTGGCCAGATCTGCCAGAGCCTGTGCACAGGCAAGCTTCATTTCCTCATTGATGGCGGTAGCCCGGCAGTCGAGGGCGCCACGGAAGATGAACGGGAAGCCAAGCACGTTGTTGACCTGGTTGGGGAAGTCGGAGCGACCGGTACCCATCAAGATATCGGGGCGGACTTCCTTGACGTCGGTATACGGAATTTCCGGGTCCGGGTTGGCGCAGGCGAAGATGATGGCGTTTTCAGCCATGGTCTTGACCATATCCTTGTTGATGGCGTCCTTGACGGACAAGCCGAGGAACATGTCGGCACCGACCATGACGTCAGCCAGAGAACCGTAGTCCTTGTCCTGGGCAAATGCTTTCTTGGACTCATGGAGCCCCTCGCGATCGGCGTGGATCAGCCCGCGGGAGTCGAACATGTAGATATTCTCGCGCTTCACGCCCATGGACACGTAGAACTCGGAACAGGCGATGGCGGATGCACCGGCACCGGAAACCACGACCTTTATGTCTTCGATCTTCTTGCCCGAGATTTCGAGGGCGTTGATGATACCGGCTCCGGAGATAATGGCGGTACCGTGCTGGTCATCATGGAAAACAGGAATGTTCATCTCTTCGATCAGGCGCTGCTCAATCTCGAAGCACTCGGGAGCTTTGATGTCTTCAAGGTTGATGCCGCCGAAGGTAGGCTCCAGCATTTTGCAGAAAGAGACGATCTCGTCCGGGGTGGTTGCCTTGATGTTGATGTCGTACACATCGATATCGGAGAAAATCTTGAACAGGACACCCTTGCCTTCCATGACCGGCTTGCCTGCTTCAGGACCGATATTGCCCAGACCGAGGACAGCGGTTCCATTGGAGACAACAGCGATCAGGTTACCCTTGTTGGTGTATTCGTACACCTTTTCGGTGTCGGCAGCGATTTCGCGACACGCTTCGGCAACACCGGGGCTGTATGCCATGGAAAGGTGTTTCTGGTTGTCGCACGGCTTGATGGAAATGACTTCCAACTTCCCTTTGCGTTTGTCGGAATGATACTTCAGTGCTTCTTCTTTGGTGAACAGTGCCATGATCAGGCCTCCATATTTTTCTGAAATGAACCGCAAGATTTTGTTACTTAGGTACGGGGCTTTTCAAGTTTCTTCAAGTACAATTTATCCTTGCACGGCAACACCTTCCGGCCACACACGACCAGCAGCGCGCCGCATTGGTTGAGCGTCCAGTCAATTCAATAGGTTGGACCAATTTTACGTATTTCGCCCTTTTTGACGCGAAAAGAGGCCCGGCGCAAACCGGACCTCTTCGATTACTTTGTTACGCTCCATTTATGCAGGAGAACCCCCAAGCATTCGCCTGAGAGGCGCGAACCATATTCCACTGAGGAACCATGCGTACACAAAAACACAAACCGTGATTATCGAGAACCAAATGGCTATCTGTGTTGGGGATGCCGACAGTGAGAATGCCGGAATATACGCAAACAGGAACGGGGCCAGATACAGGAACTTGGCGAACTTGAACGAGGTGAACGCCGTCTTCCACATATTGGCCTTGGCAATGGTCGCCCCGGCGAATGCAGCGATACAGACCGGCGGCGTGATATTGGAATCCTGCGACAGCCAATAGACGATCATGTGTGCAGCGACTTCGTTGACACCAAGGTGGGTCAAGGCAGGAACCGCCACAACCGCCGTGATCAAATAGGCTGCGGTGACCGGCACGCCCATACCCAGCACCAGCGAGGCCAGTGCGATGAGCAGGATGGTGGCGACCAATGACCCATGGGCCAGCTCGATAACGATATCGGCAAAAGTCAGCACCAGACCGGAATAGGTCAGCACGCCGATAATGATACCGATAACGCCGACCGTGGCGCCGATCTTCAGCGAGTTGATGGTTCCCATGCGCGCGGCAATGACGAACTCGTTCATTTCACTTTTCATCCCCGACAATGTCTGACGGCGATAGGCAAACAGCGCGGCTGCAGCGATCAAACCATACAGAAGCAGGATACGACCGGACAGGAACGGCTTGACCGCAGCCACGGCCTCCTCGCCTCCGACGTGTCCAATCATTTTGACCACCCAAGGACACAGCACCATGAACGACATGACGCACAGCAGAGTGGGATCAATACCATTGTCCCCATCCTTGAACGACAGGCCGACACAGATAGCCAGCCCGATGATGGCGGAATACCCCGGCGAATATCCGGCCAGCATGAAGATGGTGATACCGACCAACGGCAGTGTGTACAGCCATTCGTTGCGGAAAATCTCCATAGCCGAGTATTTGTACCGCTCACCCACCACGTTGTCCTTCTTGGCTTCGTAATGAACCATGACGAAAACCGAGAAGAAGTACATGATCGCCGGGAAAATGGCGACCAGCATGATGTGCGAATACGGCAGGCCGGTCATCTCCGCCATGATGAACCCACCCGCGCCCATAATCGGGGGCATGAACATACCACCAATGGATGCCGCGGGTTCGATACCGCCCGCCACATGCGGTTTGAATCCGGCCTTCTTCATCATCGGGATGGTGAATGCGCCGGTTGAAACCGTATTGGCGATGGCCGAGCCGGAGATGGAACCGAACAAACCCGATGCGATGACCGACACCTTGGCCGGACCACCGATCTTGTGGCCCACTGCTGCCAGCGGGAAATCGATGAAGAACCGCTGCGCACCGCATCGTTCCAGAAACGCGCCAAAGAGCACGAACAGGATGATGTAGGTGGCAAGCACGTTCGCCATGATACCGAAGACACCGTCCGACCGATAGAAGATGGACGTGCACAACTCGGGGAAGGTAGCCCCGGCATGGGCGACGAGTTCGGGCATCTGCTCGCCATACATGCCAAAAAGCAGCATGGCGACACCGATGATGACAAACACGTTACCAACAACGCGTCGAGCCAGCTCGACACCGATGAGCACGCCGACCATGGCCATCCACTGATCCACTTCGGTTTCGATTCCGGTGCGATAGTTGATGGCCTCGAAATTCATAATCCAATAACCGACCGTCACTACCGACGCTGCCATCAGCAGATAATCGATGATGCGGAATATGCCCTTGGATTGGTAAATCATGAAGACGAGAATATACGTGACGATCACGTACACCCCGCGATGGTACTGGGTTGCTGCAGGTTCAAAGACGGCGGACCATGAATAGAACAGGACCATGCCCACCGACAGGAAGTCGAAAAGGAATTGCTCTAGTTTACTTAATTTTTCATACATCTCGCACTCAGTCTGCCCATTCCGGGCGATGCTTGCGACCCTGGGACTCCGGCACCCGGCACCGCCGCCGAGTACGTTCCACTACAGGAAACTCTCTCTTGCACGAAGCGAGTCGCGAGGAAGGATTGACTGGCAGGCCGGACCGAACGGTTTCCGGCCTGCCCCCTTTGTCGTCGGGCGGCCCGGCAAACCGGACCGCCCGCTATGATGCATCAGGATGGCAGGCTACTTGAGAACGCCCTTTTCCTTCCAGAACTTGATCGCACCGGGGTGCAACGGAGTGGCAGCAGGATTGACGCCCTTGAGACCGTCAGCAACGGACATGGCCCTGAAGGTCTTCTTCTGGCCGACCATGTGCTTCAGGCCTTCTTCGGACCAGACGGCAGACATAAGTTCGTAAACGTGGTCGGGATTGACCTTGGCATTGGCAACCAGCAGCGCGGAGTCGAAGAAGGACGGGGTGTCCTTGTCGACGCCACGGTAGGTACCGGCGGGAATGGTCAGCTTGCCGAAGTAGGGGTATTCTTCGAAGTACCCGGAATCAGCGGCATCCTTGCCGAGGTCGATGAGATTGATATCGTTGGTCTGGGCAGCCATGATAACCGCACCGGACGGGAAGGCGGTCAGCAGCCAGAAGGCGTCGAGCTGTTCGTTACCGAAGGCCTGAGCAGCGTCGTTGTAGCCCATGGCGTTTCGTTCGATCTTGTCCCAGATACCCAGATGGGTGAAAAAGCGCTCACAGTTGGCAAACGCACCGGAACCGGCATTGCCGACACCGACTTTCTTGCCGGCCAGGTCCTTCGCGGACGTAATACCGGAACCTTCACGAACAACGAGCTGGGCCGGAGCACCGTACAAATAACCGACGACCAGTACGTTTTCATACTTGCGCGGGTCGTTCTTCATCTTGCCGTTGCGACCAAGGAAAACCTCACCGGCGTAGACAGTGGAAAATGCCACGCGTCCAGCGTTGGTGGTACGCAGGTTCTCAACGGAACCACCGGAAGACTGGGCCTTGACCGAAAAGTTGGGATTACTCTTAATAGGACCGTAAACCTGAATGCCGTTGGCAACAGTCTGAAATGTTCCACCGGCGGGGCCGCCGCCGAAGACGTAACGTTTTTTGGCTTGAGCAGTGAACGCCATGCCGAGAACAACGGCAAGCGCCAAGACCAGGATGAGAATCCGTTTCATGTTTCCTCCTAAAGGACCGCAAAAAGGTTAATATGGACCGCAACTAAATTACCGGGAACGTTAATTACCCGATAAAAACACCTCGAAGGAGATTTCTCCATTCTGTCTGAACTTATGGCATATTTTCACTATTGCCGCAACGCATATTTCCAATTTTGCTATCGTCAACGCCTGATTTTATTAGCGTTTTGTTATCATTACCCTTTTTTTGACTGACGGGTCAGTCGAGCTTTTTATGTCGGGATTATTGATCATTTATTCATCGGTTCGCGTCTATTGATGATTATCTTTCTTGAAGAATTCACACCCATGTAGTAATCCCCCTTAGATTCCAGGAACTTTTAGGATGTCGTAGAGCGGCACCATTGGCGGAGAACGTCTTCAGAAGTAAAAAAGTACGCTTGAACCTTATTGCTCTGGCCGCATTCATCACACTCATGACGGCCACTCCGGCTACTGCCCAGACTTTGGTCTTGACAAATGGGGAGTGGCCTCCGCTTTTTTCTGAACACCTACCCCATGGGGGTGTTGGAAGCCGTATGATCACGGAGGCCTTTGCCCAAAGTGATATACTTGTCGAATACGACTATGCACCATGGAAGCGCGCACTGGACCTCGCAGCGCATGATGACCATCATGGCTCGGTCGGTTGGCGCAAAACCAAAAAACGACAGCGATACTTCCTGTTCAGCAAACCGCTATTCACAGTGGATACGGTCTTCTTTTACAATAAATCCCGTCCATTCGACTGGGCACGCATTGAGGACGTTGGTCATCTGAAAATCGGGGCCACGCTGGGGTACACCTATATCGACCAGTTGAGGTCAATCACCAGGCAGCACGCCGGAAAACTCGAACTGGCCCCTTCGGACGAGGTCAATCTTCGCAAGCTCATTTCCGGTCGAATTGATGTTTTTCCCTGCTCCAAAAGTGTGGGATGCTTCATTCTTAACACGCAAATCGGACTCCCCAGCGCAAAGACGATCACCTACCATCCACAACCTTTACGAAGCGGCCCAATTTACCTGCTTATTTCCAAGAACGTTCCCAACGCACAAACGCTCATCGAACAATTCAACACAGGGCTACTCAAACTCAAGGAAAGCGGGCGTTACGATCACATAATGCATGACTGCATGAAAGACCTGGAAAAGCTCAGTCCAACAAAGATCCGACAGTAGTGTCTCCTTTTGACATCTCGACGTCTTGGGGATACATGGCGTCGTTCCGTTTTTTTCACCCGATCCGTTACCCGGAGGAAATATGCTTGAGAATCTCGCCGTGGTCCTGTTCCGGCCCAAGTTCCCCGAGAATGTAGGAAGTGCCGCCCGTGCCTGTCTGAACATGGGAGTCACCAACCTCATTCTGGTCGATCCGTACAATTTCGATATGGACAAGGCCCGCCCGCTGGCAACGGCCCACGCCAAGCACGTTCTCGAAAATGCGACCATCGTCGAGACCCTCCCGGAAGCACTCGAAGGATTCACCTCGGTCTACGGCACCACCGCACGTACCGGCGGATGGCGAAAAGGCATCATGACCCCATCCACCCTCTCGGATGTCGCCAATGACCGCTTGCGGTCCGGCGGCAAGGTCGCCATTGTTTTCGGCCCGGAAGACAAAGGATTGACCAATGAGGAGACCAGTCTCTGTTCCGGTCTGATGACCATCCCGACCAGCCGCGAAGGCACATCCCTGAACCTTGCCCAGGCTGTGGTCGTTGTTTTGTACGAGTGTTTCAAGAAGTCTCTGGACAAGCCTTTTGAGGCCGACGGACCGCCACAGGAGCGCCCCACAACCGTTCAGGAGCAGGAAGCCCTTTTCTCCAATCTGCAGGAAAGTTTGCTGGCCATCGATTTTCTCAAGGACGACAACCCCGACTACTGGATGTTACCTGTTCGGCGGTTCTTCTCCAAAATCAATCTCAGGCGGAACGAGTTCAATCTGCTCATGGGTGTTTGTCGCCAGATTCAATGGTTTGTGCGTACCTACGGTCCGGACAAGAAGAAGTAGTCTCTGTTTCCAGTAGAGATATAATAGGAAACCGCCTGTGGCGGATTTGATGGATGATTTCGCCTCCGGCAGCCAAAGGGCTATACCCTTTGGAAACCCGCTGTCGCCGTTGGCGAGGTGTGATCTCTTTTCAAGTTGCAGCCAATCAGCTAGCAACACCCTCCGCCGAAGGCGCTACAGGGGATGCAAGGGCGCAAGTCCTTGCCCGCCGGAGGCGAAGTCACCTGACATCTCGGCGCAAAAGCGCCATTCATATTCTGATTTCCACGCCATCAAATCAAAATAGGAAACCGCCTGCGGCGGATTTGATAGATGATTTCGCCTCCGGCGGCCAAAGGGCTATACCCTTTGGAATCCCGCTGTCGCCGTTGGCAAGGGTGATCTCTTTTCAAGTTGCAGCCAGTCAGCAAGCAATTGCCTCCGCCGAAGGCGCTATAGGGGATGCAAGGGCGCAAGTCCTTGCCCGCCGGAGGCGAAGTCACCTGACACCTCGGCGCGAAGCGCCCTTCATATTCTGATTCCCAACAAAAAAGGCCACCCTGCGAACAGAGTGGCCTTTCATCATTTCTATACTCAACTGATATCGGAACTTATTGCTGCCCATCGTTCATGAATGGAATCTGCAACTCGGTAAGCTTCTCCGACAACTCGGCGGCCTTCTTGGCCTCGACAAAGGAGAGAATCTCGCCAGCCTGACGCCCACGCATACCGGACAATACCTTGACGGCCAGATCGGTTTCCATGGTCTGCAAAATCTCGGCAGCCTTCTTGGCCTTGGTGTTGGAAATCATGTCAACCAACTGCTTGACGCGCTTGTCCTTGATGCCCTTGGCTTCTTCCAGCATCTGCCGCATCTCGGCATGCATCTTCTCTACCCGGGCCGCCTCGGCCTTGATGGTGGACTCCAGCTCGCGCAGGGTACGCTCCTTGATGGCAAGCTCCTCTTCCTTGCGTTTGAGAGCTTTCCACTCCTGGGGCAAATCCTTTTCGGTCCGCACGTCCTCTGCTGCCTTGTCGGCCTGTGCTTCGGCTTCCTTGGCACGATTCGCCTGAGAATCTGCCTTGTCGGCGATGGGCGTATCGGCTTGCTGATCGCCTTCAGCGGCCACAGCCACACTGGGCAGCGCTTCGGGCATGACGGCTTCGACAACTTTGAGTGTCACGGAATCGACACTGACCATGCCGAAAACAGCGATCTTCATCAAAGCGAGAAATATGAGACTGATCAGAACCTTAGAAATCTTGAGATTGGAACCGAATGGTTGCCATCTCGTCGTTTTCTTTTTCTTCGCGCGCACTTTGTTCTTCATGATGCTTCTTGGCTTGGGTTTGTTTGAGCTTTTCCAGCAGCTTCTTGTCCCGAGAGCGGTCAACCGCTTCCTGGCGGCGTTGATGCAAATTGAGTTCCAACCGACTCAATTCCATTCGTTCCCGCTCGATATCCTGTTCGAGTGCGGTCTTGAATTGTCGCCAAAGCCACATGTCGTTGGTGGATTTTCGGGACTTTTCTTCGTTGTCCATGTGTTTCGCCAACTGGCTCTGAAGCCCGTGAACCTTGGCTTGCTGGGTATCATGGGCTGCCTGCGCAGCAGCAAGAGCGGCCTTGGCCTGATCTTCCAACTGCGCCCGGTAGTCCAGCACCTTGTCGAGTTTGAATGAAAATTTCTTTGCCATATCATGACTCGCCACACATCACCCGAAGGCGAGGAAGCGTCTGTTATTTGGCACCCTGTACAGCCGTACCGGCCAGTCCACAGTACCCTTTCTCTTTTTCATCGTCGGCCCAGCGCCACATCATGCACATGGTGGTCTGGCACATCTTCATCTTATCGTCGGCAGTCTTGAGCAATGGGCAAAATTTGAATTTGGCTTCGCTTTCTTCGATGATCATGATCACTCCTCGCTAAAAAATTGACGGCGCACCATATACACGGTGCGCCGTCAATGTAACGTCCATTGCAGCCATTGGCTAGAGGCGTATTAGTTTTTCGCGTCGGCCACTGGCGACGACGTGAGGTCAACCAGGGTTTCCATGCCGAGCATGGCCTTGAGCTTTTCCAGATACAGAAGGGATTTTCGCTCTTCTTTGTCCAACACTTCAGCATATCCGCCGTCAGCGATGATCTTGGAGTATTCCTTGCTGGAAAGCTTGGGGTTGTCCTGAAAGCGCAGTTCAAAATTCTTGGCGTACTGGGCGATGTATTCATCCACCTGCGGGCCGGTCAATTCCTCGACCACACGCATACCTGCTGCCAGTTCCTCCGGTGTCAAGTCCGGGCTTTCCAGCACCTTGGACATGCTGCGAACATAACGCAGAGTACCATCGTAGATGTGCTTGCGCTTGACGACGTTCATCCCGGCCCAACCGGCCTTCAGCCACTTGAACAGGAAGGTGGACCCCTTGCGAGTGGCTGCATCGTGCTCGACGTAAATCAGTACGGATGCCGAATTATACATGAACGTGTCCATCCAGCCGATCAGTCCACGATTCAGGCCCTCGATACCGGAATAGAAGTAATCCCACTCCTGATCATTGATGATGGCGCCCTTGCGACCGACATCGGACTCGTCATCCTGCAGGGATACGGAAATAATGACGTTCTTTCCCTGATACTTCACCAGATTGATCAACCGGTTGATATCATAACGAAAGTACGCTTCACCGAAAGAATCAGGGGTGCAGGCTTCAAATTCCTTGCCGCGGGTCTGAATGGGAGCTTCAAAGGAATCAAGCTCCTCCCACAGGGGCGTTTTGCGTTGCAGGAACTCGCTGTCAGGATACCAGCCCGAGAGTCGCAATACGGCAGGACACAGCAGGAAGTTGGGAATATCCGGGTTATAGAAGTACCGGGTGATGGTATCCATGTCGGCATTGATGCTTTCCCGCAGGCAGATGCCGTTGCCGGAAAAGCGCTTGGCCGGTTTGATATCCTTGGGGTCTTCGGTACCGTTGACCACGAAATCGAGCATGGGGTCGAGCTTGGCCATGTCGATCTGGATCGACGGGTCCTCAATCATGGCGAAAAGGTGGTCAAGGCTGGCCTCAATGTCATCGGCAAGCGGCTCAGGATCTTTGGCCAGCTTGACGTCAAACATCCCCTTTTCCTCATCGGTTTCGGCCATGGCCGGACCGGCAAGGATCAAAGCGGAAAACGCCGCGATAAAGGCAATAAGGGAGACACGGACGTACATAACGTCTAACAATTTATTATATTTCATCATACTCTATGGATTTGTTAGCAGTGAAAGGATTGATCAAAACGCGCTGCTCTTTACTATGTAGTAATCTTTATACTGATTGGCAAGCGAATTAGGCAGCTTTACGTGGCGCATTTCGCGCAGCACGGCTTACTTCTTGTGCTTTTTCATGGACAATAATTCCATGCGGGTGACAGCCCCGGACCCGAACCGCTGTCTGACGGCATCAACCGCCCGATCCAACTCGCTGGTCTGCTCCACGGTTTCAGGCGCATCCTCGAATAGTGTGATCTGGCGCACCTTGCCCTCGAAATTGGACACGCCCACGCCGATAAGCCGAACCGCCCTGCGCAACTCGACCTGAGCAAGCAATTCGCACGCGGTCTCGAATATGACGGTGGTGTTGTCGGTCCTGGCGCTCAAAGTCTTGGAGCGGGTGATTTGCTTGAAATCCGCGAACTTGACCTTGAGGGTCACGGTTCGCCCTTTGTATCCGTGTCGCCGCAGATCGCTCCCGACCCGCTCGGACTGGGCCAGCAGCCACTGCGTCAATTGCCCCCTGTCGCCGGTATCCTCGCTGAACGTGTTTTCAGCACTACAGCTCTTGGCCGCCGAGGTGGTGACCACCCCGTTGGGATCAATCCCCCTTGCCCGGTCGTGCAATGCCCCGCCGTATTTTCCCAGCCGCTCCTGCCAGAAGGCGCGATCATGTTTGAGGATGTCGCCACAGGTTATCACCCGATACCTATTCAGTATCTGCAACAGTTTCTTTCCGACCCCCGGGATTTTCTTCACCGGCAGGGTGTGCAAAAAGGATTCAACCTCGTGGGGCTGGATAATGAACATGCCGTCGGGTTTGTTCATGTCCGAGGCAATCTTGGCAAGAAATCGGACCGGTGCCGCGCCGACCGAGCAGGTCAGTCCGGTCACTTCCTTCATTCGCGCCTTGATCTGCCTGCCAAGCTCATCGATGGGACCGAAAAGGCGCTCCAGTCCTGTTCCATCAAGGTACGCTTCATCCACACTCGCCTTCTCCACTGTAGGCGAAAATTCCTGCAACACGCCCATGGCAAGGGCCGAAATCTCCTTGTATCGCTTCATGCGCCCAGGAACGAGAATGATGTCCGGGCACAACTGGCGCGCCTTGACCACACTCATGGCGGAACGGACGCCGAACTTGCGCACCTCGTAGCTTGCGGCAGAGACCACGCCCCTGTCCGAGCTACCGCCCACGGCAACGGGCTTTCCGCGAAGCTCCGGGTTGTCCATCTGCTCCACTGAAGCAAAAAAAGCGTCCATATCGATATGGAGAATCCACGTCTGCATGGCGACAGTTTACGACGGAGCGAGGCAAAAGTGAACCGCCTTCCATCCCCTTCATCCCATTGCTGACAACACGATTTTCGAGTATTTTTTTCCGCTTCAAAAAGCACCCGCTGTCGCGTAAGTAGACGGCATCAACGGCAAGGACAGGAGAGAATGGCCCGAATCAAACTCACAGTCGCCTACGACGGCACCGACTTTTCCGGCTGGCAGCTCCAGCCGCGCCAGCGAACCGTGCAGGGCGTCGTGGAAAAAGCGATCATGAAAATCACCCATGCGCCCGCCCGGGTTCATGGGTCGGGCAGAACCGATTCCGGCGTGCACGCCATGGGACAGGTGGCTCACTTCAATTGCGACGACCACTGGTGTTCCATTCCCTGGCAGCGGGCCCTCAACGGACACATGCCCAAGGATGTGCGCATCCTGCATTCCGAAGTGGTGGATGACGATTTTCATGCCCGCTATTCCGCCCGGGGGAAAGTGTACGAATACACCTTATGGCACCATTCCGCCTTCTGCCTTCCCCAACGCAGGCGGTTTGTCTGGAACTGCGGCGATGTTGATTTCGAGGCCATGGAATCAGCCGCAGCGATCCTCCTTGGCACCCACGATTTTGCCGCGTTTCAAAATGTCGGGACCGTGGTGAAAACCACGACCCGCACCATCACATCCATCAGCCGACGCCCCGGCATTACCGAGCACGAAACCATCTGGCGATTCGAGGCAAACGGCTTCCTCAAGCAGATGGTCCGCATCATCATGAGTTGTCTGGTGGCCTGCGGCCGTGGCAAGCTTTCCGTAGAACAGTTACATTCGATCCTCGAATCCGCCGATCGGTCCAATGCACCGGCCACGGCGCCGCCCCAAGGATTGTCCCTCATTTCGGTTCACTATCCCTGATACTTTGTCACGCAATTGCAACAATTCCAAACAACCTACGCCTCCCTTTTCATGTAACGTCTCGTGAAGACTCAACACTTCACGATCACCATGAGCATACTCAAGTACCAATACTGCCCCCACTGCAAAGAAAAAACCTACCACCGCTACCAGAACAGCCTCCGCTGCCGCTTCACACCAAAAGACTGCTGGATATGCATCAACTGTGAAAAAGGGAAAAGCAAAGACCGCCTGTTCGATTACTCCCGCCCCCAGCCTTTATGATCCATGTCCATGAAATCAGTTACAGGCAACACGCTACTCATGGACATATTAAAAATATCTGCTATACGAAAACATGGTTATTTTCATGTGAGTGTAACCGGATCACCTATCATCATTTGAATGAAGGAAGTCGGCCATGTTTTCACGACACGAGACTACAGTACCGCAACTGACGCTGATCTTATTGGTAACGTTCTTTTTCATACAGGCAGTTGAAAGAACCGGGCATGCTCAGGATAAACGACCGGCCGATGTCTACCAACTGACAGCTCAACTCGCACAGGAAGTGGACAAGTTACGCTGGTACATGGGTCGTCCGGTCAACGAACAGGCCCCACCTGTTGTGACCGATGTCTCTCCACACGAGGTATACTTCCAGGCAAAACTGTTGGTCCGAAAATCTTCTAAACTCTCCTTTGAATTAACTTTTGGGCAACACACAATGCCTGCAACACCAATTGGACAAATAAAGCCCCGGGATGTGTACGAACTGGTCCGAATTTCCAGCTCGCAAATTCGACAAATTGCCGAAGAGCTCAACCTGGAGGACTTGCTTGCACCACTTCCGCCCCTTGATCCAACCAAAACCCCCACTGACGTTTTCAAGCTCGTTGTCCAGACAAGCCGACAGTTGAACCTGCTCATCTACCGAAATATTTCTCCCTCGGACGTCTACCAGACCGTCACCACTGCCATCAGCTACACCGACGTCATTCTGAACACACTGCCCAATCCTCCTACCCCTCCCCAGGCAATACCCGTCACTCCGGGCAAGCGACCGGAAGACGTATTCGCTAAACTTCATGAAACCTATGGGCGTATTGAGACCATCGGCAAAAAAATGGGGCTCGACATGATGACCCTCGAACGCTGGACCAACAGCAAGGACATTCAACCAAGTGACGTTCTTGACCTGGCCTCAACGATCGTCGCCGGTCTGGCCCATATCCATGAGAACACCAATGGTGCAGACACGCCGCACCCCATTCGCTGGCAACACGGCATGTTTCCATCGGATGTCTTCAACCGGGTTCTTGTTCTAGAGTCACAATTGGACAAGATCGAGCAGCGACTTTGAGGACACGGGACGAAATCCCCACTTCTGCCTTCGGGCTACCGGTCATTGCCTCGGTTCAATACGTACTCGAGACGAATGGTTTTCCCCTTCTCTGCTGAGGAAAGCGCAACTGTCGCCGCCCCTCTTTATAATGCCTGTTGCTGTTCCACCGTGTTAGTATTTACCCGGATCAGTACAATCTACCGTAGGGGGTAATTATGAGGCGAAGGTATCGAGCATTCTTGTGTGCGACGTTCATGGTTGTCCTGTTCTGGGGCTGCACGCCTCAGGAGCCTAAAGTTGACGTGGACGCGATCACTGCGCAACCCAAGGAATTTGTTGGATCGGAAACCTGTAAAATGTGTCACCTTGAACATTACGATTCATGGAAGATCACCAACCACAGCCGCATGGCTCAGGATGTCACCATGAATATGGACGCCTTCATCGTCGACATCGATGAAAACGACATCAAAGCCGATTTTGCCAAACTTGAAGCCGCCGGCAAACTCAAGAAACCAGTCGATCAAATCTATTTCCCTAAAAAAGAAGACATCAAATTCACCATCGGCAATGAATGGAAGCAACGCTACATCGTCGAAAAAGACGGTGTACTGTACATCACGCCCATCCAGTTCAATACCGAAACAGGGCGCTGGGTGAATTATCACGAACACGACTGGGACAAGCGTCCATGGCTGCTCAAGTGTGGTGGCTGTCATACCACCGGCACCAAACTCGACAGCAACGATCCTTCCAAGGGCACATTCTCGGAACCCGGTGTTGGCTGTGAAGCGTGTCACGGAGCAGGCTCCTGGCATGTTGCTCTGCCCAAGACTGCCGTATTCGAAAAGCGTGACACCATTGTCAATCCGGCCAAGCTACCCCGCGGCACCGCGGTTCAGATTTGCGGCAGTTGTCACAACCGCGGCAAGTCCACCATGCAGAAAGGCGCTGGCTGGCCGGTTGGCTACACTCCTGGCAAGGCCCTTGAACCCTACTACATCTCCACCTCCTATGCTGCGGGCGACAAGAGCCATGTCTACCCCAACGAATTTGCCAAGAAGCATCATCAACAATACATCGACTGGCTCCAGTCTGAGCACCGGCGCGAAGGCGTGACATGTACGTCCTGCCACTCGGTCCACCAGCTTGGAATGCCCGCATCCCGTTTCATGACCAAGGAAACCGGTTCAAAGTCCTGCATGAACTGTCATGTGCAGACCAGTCAGAACATGGCCCACTCCATCCACTCCTTTGCCAACTGCGTCGGCTGTCATATGCCGAGAATCGCCCAAAGTGCTGAATCCGCCGATATTCACAGCCACGTATTCAAGACCCTGCTCCCATCCGAAACGCTCAAGAATCCCGAAGTACCGAACTCCTGTCAGACATGCCACCAGCACAAGAACGACAACCTGGAAGAACTGCAGAAGCGGTTTGAGATACTGGCCTCTATGCCTGTGCCCAGAGGCAAGGAAGTGGAGCCTGTGAACGCCTACAAATAGGGGGCGGTCATGCGATACATACCGACAATTGCCCTACTGCTCCTGACAAGCACCCTCCTCGCGCTGCCGTGTGCAGCGCAGGAGGAGCTTGCCGGTTCCGACCGCTACAAGATGCGGGAGTCGAGCACGGGCTACTATGAAGAATATGAGGTCAGACCCGGTCGCGGCAGCCCATTCAATCAGTGGAATGCTGACACGCGATCCGTGGCTGCCGGAGGACGCGCCCCAGCTGCAACGTACGCGGCAGATGCACACGCTCTGGTGCCGAATTACCGATATCAACGGTGCGAGAATTGCCACAAGGCCGCCGCGCTCAACAACCGGCATGTCACCCGCAAGGGCATCACCTGTCGGCAGTGCCATGGGCAGGACCCGATTGCCGGGATCAACCACTACTTCTCTCCCTTCAACCCCATCCGCAGGCATGCCATGGTCTGCGCGAAATGCCATCAGGGGGCAAGCGGTTCATTCGCCATGTATGTCGTGCATGAACCGTCACCTCTGCAGGCCGGAACCATGGACAGCTTCCCGGTTCTCTACTGGGCGGCCTGGATCATGGTGATCATCGCCATAGGCACCTTTGCGCTGTTCCTGCCACACACCGGTTTGTGGATGGTGCGCGAGTTGTTCGTCCGCAAGCGCAAGGGAGGTGACGAATGAGACTGAAACGATTCACCCCGACACAAAAAGCGTTTCACGCTCTTCTGATGTTGTCCTTTCTGATCCAGTCCGTCACGGGAATGGCCAGGATGTACATCGAGACATCGTGGGGGCAAATGCTTGCAAACACTTTGGGCGGCTATGACAACAGCCTTGTCATCCACAAGGCGGTCGGCATCTTCATGCTCATCCTGTTTGTCTGCCACCTGATCTACGCGATATTCATCCTCTTCACCCGCAAGCTGGACAAAGAGGACTCCCTGATGCCGGGAAGAAAGGATTTACGTCAATTCCTCTCGCACATGCGTTGGATGATCGGCGGTCAGGCACCCCGGTTCGATCGCTGGGGATACTGGGAGAAGTTCGATTACTGGGCGGTATTCTGGGGCATGGTTGTGCTGGGCGTGACCGGTGTCATGCTTTACTCGCCACTGGACACCTCACAGTACTTCAAAGGCTGGAGCCTCAACGTCGCCTTGTGGGTTCACCGCATAGAGGCGGCACTGGCCATGCTCCATGTCTTTCTCATCCACTTCGCCATTGCCCATCTCCGTCGCCACAACTTCCCCATGGACCGTGCCATGTTTTCCGGCGACACCAATCTCGAATCGGTCGAGGAAGAGCGTCCCGCCTGGATCGACAGACTTCGTGTCACTGGAGAGCTTGACCAGCGCATCGTGACGGATGCTCCGGTCATCTCGATAGTCCTCTCCTCAATCATCGGCCTGAGCGCAGTGGCTATGGGCATCTACCTCGTTGTGGGAGGCATCTTGAACATCAACTTCGTCAACTGGTAACCCAACTCTACAGCACGAGGCCCGGAACAGAGGTTGTTCCGGGCCTTTTTTGTTTCTGCTTCTGGGTAAATTAAATAGAATCCTGTTTTTGTTGACTTTATATTCTAAACAGGAGAATTCATATGCCCTTATGCATACAACAAAGCACTTTCTACAATTGTCGGTTTTTCAGACATTTACCATAATTACCCTACTCGTTTGCCTTGGCACCCCCTTTGCCATGGCAAAAGAAACGCCGGACAATGAAACATACCTTAAAGCAAAAGCATCGTTCTATGTCATAGACTTGCCAGACTACCTCCCGCTCTGGAAGCGTATCGGTCTCTCGGATGGAGACCGTTTATCCACGTTTGACGAACCGGTCGTCGCACCCATGACTGAAATAATTATGGGAAAACAGCTTGATACTGGTCTGTTTGTGGAAGCCAGAGGTCGATTTTCCTACACCGAACCAGTACAAACCGATGATTTCAAAGCGCAGGGCCGATATAATAAAATCGGATATTTCCCGGCATCAGGTTTTGCCTCTGGAGAATCGGCATCAGGAACGAGTGGGACTGCATACACCAAGACGGAGCTGCAGTTTCTTCAACTGGGTGGCGAATTGCTGATTGGATTCGATTGTCAGGCTTGGGAACAAAACATCGAATTGTTTGGTGGATACTGGGGCATGAAGCTCGATCAGAAGTACTCACTCGACTATCAATCCAGCACAGGAGACCGCATGTCGATGGTAGATAACGTCGACACGACCTATAACGGTCTTCTGATTGGTGGCAGGACTGATAAGGATTTTGGCCCACTCAGCCTATCAGTGGAAACAACCCACGGCATCGGCTATGCTTCTGCAACCCACACTTCTCTATTTTCCAACCCTAGCTTGGATGGAGACACTGTCTCGAGTAAGGGCCATGGGATTGCTTACCGAGCCACTTTGGAAGGAACACTTTCTACCAACCTGTTGAAGGAATTGGGGATAGGACTCACTGGCGGTTTACAATACCTTTCCTACGTTCCTCAAATGGTTGGGAGCGGCGAAGCGGAAGCTCTCGGAAGTCCGTATGGCCCGGCCAGCCCGGCCCACATACGCGGCAGGGATTCCGTGGCTGGCTCCCTCGGCCTGAAACTGTCCTATTCGTTCTGATCCTGTCCCTACGAGGACAACCACTTCAACCACACCTTGCGGGTGCGGGGACCGTCGAACTCGCAGAAGTAGATTTTCTGCCAGGTGCCGAGCTGGAGGTTGCCGCCTTCGACGATGACGAGTTGATCGCAGCCGAACATGCTGGACTTGATGTGCGCATCGGAGTTGCCCTCGGCGTGACGATAGTCGCCCTGGTGCGGGACGAGCTTGTTCATGTTCACCGTGATGTCGCGCATCACATCCGGATCAGCGCCTTCATTGATGGTGATAGCGCCGGTGGTGTGCGGACAATAGAGAAGCAACGCGCCATCGGACCAGCCGTTGTCGTTGATGATGCTGCGAACTTTTCCGGTGATATCGAGCAATTCCTCGCGGTGGTGTGTCTGAACCTGCATTGTTTCCATGATGATCTCCTTTGGAACTATTGAATAACACTCGGTATATGATCGATGGACCTAGCCTGCGGCATTGCGGATCGCATCCAGAAAGCGGGAACGCAATGCGTCGCTCATCAACGCCTTTTTGACCGGGCTGAGTTTGAGAAATCCACCCAAAACAGAACGCATGAAATTCTCGGCCTTGCTGTTCGGGTTGTCAAAAATCAGATGCTGCAGGGTATCACGTTCCAGTGATTGAATCAGCACACGCTCAAAGGAATCTTCCGGGTGAAAGACCTTCTGCTGTCGTTTGTGCAGTTCCATTGACTGCGGCTTGCATTTGAGCGCACACACGCCGCACCCCAGGCACAGTTCCGAATCGACCACAGCGTACTTGGCACTTTGCCCTTCCGACCTGACAGGGCGTTCCTCCAGCCGGACAGCATCAATGGGGCAGGCGCGAACACACTTGCCGCAGCCGTTACAGGTATCGGTGTCACATTCCGCAATAAACGATGAAGAAACAAGTATATCCGGATACCCCTGCTTGATGCCGTGCATGAGATTGCAGCAGCAGCCGCAGCAATGGCAGACGAATCCGGCATCCTGCTTCACGTTGTCCGTGGACAGGGTAAAGCCCAGTTCCTTGGAGCGGGCAAAGATATCGAGCATTTCCGCCTTGGAAGCCTCGCGGGCAAACTCATTGCGGACGAGAAAATCAGCAGCCGACCCCATGGAAGTACATGTTTCCAGCGGCACATCACAACCGCGGGTGCCAAGGTGCTCCTTTTCGTGTCTGCAAGCGCAGACCCCGACGGCAAAACGATCATGGGCATCGATGAGCGCAGCCGCCTTTTCGTAATCAAGAATCTCCACATGATCGTGTTCATGGAGTGTTTCTTCGTAGGGGAGCGCCCGCATCACCGAAACCTGCTGGCCGTTGCCAAAGTTGGCTTCGAGAAACGCATTGTCACCAAACATGTAGGCCTGAAAGAGTTCAGCCCATTTGGCAGGAGCAATGTCGCCCTTGGTGCGCATCATGGAGAATTCAAAAAATCCGATGACGATGGGCGAAATCATGTACTGATACTTTGCACCGTCATGAATATCGCACACCAGCCCTTTGCCGCACATGTCCGGGAGCAGCCGGCGAAGACGAGCCTCATCCATTCCGGTCAGAGTGGCGATGCGCTCGATGGTCGACGGTCGGTAGGGCATCCGCGTGACCAGATCAGCCTCTTCCGGTGTATACAAGGACTCAAGCATGGCACGCATGGCCGGAGTCCAGGGCATCCGCACCGGTGTATTGTCGAGCGTGCGCCCCAGTTGACGATAGATGTCTTTAGCGATGATGTGGCCCATGGCCGTTGATTACAGAATCCGGGAGGTATTTACAATGAGGAGAAGCCCGTTAACCCGATCTTCCAACAGTGCTACTTTCTGGTTCGCAGAGCTATCTTGAGCGCCAGAAAGACCGCACCTACGAGAAAGACGGCGCCGGAGAGCCACAACCACAGAAAGCTATGGCTCTGCTCTTCAGCACCAGGCACGAACCATCTATTTTTTAGATAGTCTCTTTCCTCTTTGGTGATCTGAGCCAAACCGTCATTGATGACGCCAAGGAGCTCTGTATTCCCTTTGCGAACAGCCCCATGAATCTGCAATGTTTCCAGAATCGCCGCTACCCGATACTCAACGGGCTCAGCACGCTGGTTGTTTTTTAAATGGAATGTAGGGAGATAGACGACAGCCCCATCGACTTCGCCCCTGACAAAGGCTTCGAGCAAAGCCTGCGGCGTGAGATATTCGCTTAACTGCACATCAGGAAACCGATCCAACACGAGCTGAGCGGAATGAGCTTCCTTGACGGCACCCACAGTACCTGCCTTGAAATCACTTTCCACGTTACCTTTCTGGCCGGGTTTGACAACAAGCACGGTCTCTATGTCGAACAAAGGGTGTGTATAATCGAACAGTTGTTGTCGCTCTTCGGTTTTGACAAGGCCCCCATGAACATCAGCACCACCATCTGTCACCAGCGGGATAGTCTCTTCCCACACACCCAGTTTGAACCGAACAGGAATTCCTGTCTTGTTGGACCAGAGTCTCCAGAAATCAATGGTCAACCCTTCAGGCCTTCCGCTTGTTCCCATGAAGCTCAATGGACGGGCATCCTTGGTGTACGCGACGGTAATGCCGTTTTCCAGATACTGCTCTTTGGAACCAGCCACTGCAACAGTAACGATCCCCAGTACAAATAATATGAATGCTATTATTGCATATCTCATCGAATCCATCCCATTACTCCCCATACAACCGCTACCACGCACAAAACACCTCATGACAGCAACTTCCACTCTACGAGCAGAAAACACCGGCAGGGCATCAAAATCTCCCCCTCACTATATCAAGCAATTAATGTTTTAAGGGATATTATAATGATTGGCAGGTCTTCTAAGACTTGTTGTTTTCATTTTCTCTTTGTCTCCTTTTGTCATGACATTCCAAGAGTTTTTGGGAACGTCACAAGCCACCACCTAAAGAGACATTATTTCCTGAACATGTGACTAAAGCCCGTGTCGTAAAGCAATGATTTTGTTTCAGCGGAATCAATGCGGCCTTGCCCGGGCAGAATCAGAAAAACGGTCTGTCTGGTAAAGCTGTTGGACCGGGCATCTGCGGCCAAACGGGACAGCCGGGTCTCGACAATTTGCTCTTCCGGCCACCCGACGCGATAGGCCATGACCACCAGTGTTTCCTCATGCAGGCCGCCAGCCTCCAGTTCCTGCTGCACTCCTTCGGGATCGCCAGCAGACAGATAAATGCACATGGCCGAACCATGGGCTGCAAGGGAGCGGAGATTTTCGGATTCCGGCACCGGGGTCCTGCCCGCGATACGGGTGAAGATCAAGGTCTGCGTGATTTCCGGCACGGTGTAGGATCGACAGGCAGATGCGGCAGCGGCAAATCCGGCTGTCACTCCGGGAACAACCTCATATTGAATGCCTTCGGCATCCAGCAGCGCCATCTGTTCGCGAATGGCACCGAACAGGGCGGGATCGCCCGTGTGCACCCGCGCCACCACGCCGCCATTGCGTACCGCTTCAACCATCATGGCATGGGTCTCCTCAAGGCTCATGGGAGCGGAGTCCGCCACCGTGGCATCCGGTCCGGCACAGTCCACAACCGCCTTGGGGACCAGTGAACCGGCATACAGAACCAGATCGGCCTCGCTGATGAGCCGTTGCCCTTTGACCGTCACCAGTTCGGGATCACCGGGACCGGCTCCAATGAAATATACGTGCGTCTGCGACATGGTATGCCTTTGATTGTTTGTTCGCGGAAAACGGCGCCATTCTGCAACAAGATGCAGGTGGAGTTAGAATAATTCAAACCAGTATTGTTTATCAGTTTGATCCTGTGCTACAGTAAGCATCCGCTTATGCGGAACATTCAATGAAACAAAGGAGCGCTGATGCTGCCAGAACCTTACGATAGAATACATGCGGAACTGATTAAATTTCTGCCCGAGAAGAGGGTGTATACCGACTCCCTTCGCACCCTGGCGTATGGCACGGATGCCAGTTTCTATCGCCTCATCCCCAAAATCGTTGTGGATACCGAGTGCGAATCCGAAGTAATTCGTATACTGGAGATCGTCAACACCTTCGAGGTGCCCGTGACCTTCCGGGCGGCCGGGACCTCTCTTTCCGGTCAGGCCATCAGTGATTCCATCCTGATCCGTCTGGGCGAAGGTTGGAGCGGCTTCGAGATTCTGGACAAAGCCAAGAAAATCCAGCTGGAACCCGGCATTATCGGCAGTCATGCCAACCGCATACTCGCGCCCCACGGCAAAAAGATCGGGCCGGACCCTGCCAGTATCGATACCTGTAAAATCGGCGGCATCGTTGCCAACAATGCTTCGGGCATGTGCTGCGGTGTGGCCGAGAACTCATACAAAACCCTTGACTCCATGCGCATCGTCACGGCAGACGGCACGGTTCTGGACACCGCCGACGAGGAAAGCCGCGAGTCATTCAGGCGCAGCCACGGCGAACTGCTGGACGGTCTGATGAAACTCAGAGCAGCAGTTCTCGACAACAAATCGCTGGCCGATCGCATCCGTCGAAAATTCAAGATCAAGAACACCACCGGTTACAGCCTGAATGCCATCGTGGACTTTGAAGACCCGTTCGAGATTCTCCAGCATCTGCTGGTCGGTTCCGAAGGTACCCTAGCCTTTATTTCCAACGTCACCTACCGGACCGTGGTCGAGCATCCGCACAAGGCTTCGGCCCTGATGCGTTTCCCCGACATCCGCTCGGCCTGTGAGGCGGCCACCATCTGTCGCTCCATTCGTGTTTCCGCCGCCGAGCTCATGGACCGCGCCGCCCTTGCATCCGTACAGGACAAGCCCGGCATGCCGCCCGGACTAGCAGACCTCGGCCCGGATGCCAGCGCCCTGCTCGTCGAGGTACGCGGCAAGGATGAAATCACGCTGCAAAAGAAAATCGACACGGTCCTCGATGCCGTAAAAGACCTGCCGAGCGTCACCCCGCACGAATTCACCGCCGATCCCATCGAGTTCAACTCGTTGTGGAACGTTCGACGCGGCCTCTTCCCCGCTGTGGGCGCAGTCCGTCAGGCCGGAACAACGGTCATCATCGAAGATGTCGCTTTCCCCATCAAGGATCTGGCCCAGGCCACCCTCGATTTGCAGGACCTGTTCACCAAACACGGCTACGACAACGCCATCATTTTCGGCCATGCCCTGGAGGGCAACCTGCACTTCGTGTTCACGCAGGATTTCAACATCCAGTCCGAGGTGGACCGCTACGCCGCCTTCATGGACGACGTGACGCACATGGTTGCCGAAGAGTACAAGGGATCGCTCAAGGCCGAGCACGGCACCGGCCGCAACATGGCCCACTTCGTCGAACTGGAGTGGGGCCGCGAAGCCTACGAGCTCATGGAAGAGATCAAACGTCTTTTCGATCCCAAGGGACTGCTCAACCCCGGTGTCATCCTGAATGAAGATCCGCAGGCCCACCTCAAGGACCTCAAGCCGTTGCCGGTGGCCGACGATATCATCGACAAATGCATCGAGTGCGGTTTCTGCGAGCCGATCTGTCCGTCCAGGGAGCTGACCCTGACCCCGCGCCAGCGCATCGTGGCCTATCGCGAGATATCCCGCGGCAAACTGGAAGGGGTGGATTCGGAAGAGTCCATGGAGGCGTTCCGCAAATCCTTCGACTATGACGGCGAAGCCACCTGTGCCGCTGACGGCCTGTGTGCGACACGGTGTCCGGTAGCCATCAACACCGGCAAATTCATCAAGGTGTATCGTTCATGGGCGCGGAGCACCTGGGAGAAGCGTATCGCTTCCTTCACCGCCAGCAGCTTCGGCGTCACCACCGCCGCCATTGGCGCGGCCCTGCGCGTGGCAGGCGGAACCCACGACCTGCTGGGCGACAACATCATGTCCAAGTCAACCGCGGCACTGCACAAGCATACCGGCAAACGCATCCCCCAATGGAATACCTCCATGCCGAGGGCTGCGACCAAGCCGACTCGCACCGGCACACCGCAAAGCGACCGGAAGGTTGTCTATTTCCCCAGTTGTGTTTCCCAGCACATGGGGCCGGAGAAGCGGGATACCGACAAGTCGGCCCTGCGCGACCGGACCCTGAGTGTACTGGCAAAAGCCGGATATGAAGTCATCCACCCGGAGAACATGAACTCTCTGTGCTGTGGACAGCCGTGGGAATCCAAGGGATTGATCGAACAGGCCGACAAGAAACTCTCGGAACTGGAATGCGCCCTGCGCACTGCCAGCAAAAACGGCCAGTACCCGATATTGTGCGACACCAGTCCCTGCCTGTTCAGGATGCAGGAACACATCACCGGCCTGACACTGCTTGAGCCGGTTCAGTTCGCCCTGACCCATCTGGTCAGCGAGCTGGAGTTCACCCCCATCAACAAACGCGTGGCCCTGCACGTGACCTGCTCCACCCGCAAAATGGGACTTGCCGCCGAAATGGAAGGTCTGGCCCGCCAGTGTGCCCGAGAGGTCGTGGTTCCCAACGATGTGTACTGTTGCGGCTTTGCCGGGGATCGTGGATTCAACTACCCTGAACTGAACGAATCCGCCCTGAAGGACCTGCCCGGCCAACTGGACGGCTGCACTGTGGGCTACTCGACATCGCGCACCTGCGAAATCGGCCTGTCGCTGCACGGCGGCATCCCGTACAAGAACTTCATGTTCCTGCTCGACGAAGCGAGCTGGCCGAAATCATAGCGGCAGTTTGCCATCACCACGGTTTTCGATAGAGGAAACCACCGGTTAAACAAGAACGCCCCCGCGCAGACGGTACAGTCTGCGCGGGGGCGATGATTTACTATTTGTGCTGTCGCCCTACAGAATCTTGCGAAGAAAAGCGGGATTCTCGCGCAAGCCGTTCACGGCGATAAGCGCACACGCTTCAGCGTCTGACCCGGCGTGGTGATGATTCAGAGCAATGCCGAGATAGTCACAGACCGCGTTGAGCTTGTTGCAGGCGAGTTCCCAGGTCTTTCGCGAAAGCTGCACCGTACAGAGAAACGGCTGGGCCGGGGTCACGCAACCGGCTTCCCGGCAACAGGTGTTGAGAACCGACTTGTCAAAGGCGGCGTTATGCGCCACGAGAAAATCCGCCCCCTCGAACAGATGTTCGATCTCCGGCCAAATCTCGCCGAACGAAGGTTCATCACAAACATCTTCCCAGTAGATGCCATGAACACGAACACAATAGGGATTGAATTTCTTGCGCGGTGGCCGGATCAACCGGTATTCACGCTCCACAATTTCGCCTTTGTCCACCACTACAATACCAACGGCGCAGGCAGAGTCGCGCTTGGGATCAGCGGTTTCAAAATCAATGGCGACAAAACGGGTATTATCAATGGTGTGAGCCATGATGCAGGTATCCTTCGAGTAATTTCGCCGAGTGGTGCGCCTGTGCCAGCCAGATAATTCCAGACAAATGCCAGAACAATCTCAGAAGGCCCGAACCGGCTGAATGAAGGTCAACCGACGGCAGCGCTCACCGACAGAAAATCCTATACTGCATGGCAGCCCAAAAGTGAAGGCGCAGGACCGTCCGGCGTCGACTAAACAAGCCCCGACAGGTCGTAGGTGTCCGCTTTTTCGATCTCCACATCCACAATGGTCCCGGGCGTCAACTCGGTCTCGGGCGGGGCGCTGACATAGGTGACACCATCCACTTCCGGCGCCTGGAACCATGTTCGTCCGACATACAGACCCGGCCACTCGTCCGACGGCTTCTCGATAAGTACAGGCAATGTCTCACCAACGTACTCGCTCAGGATTTCTTCGCTGATGTTGCCCTGCAACTCCATGAGCGCATCACGGCGGTACTGCTTGACCGCATCGTCCACCTGATTGTCCATGGCCGCGGCAGGCGTGCCGTCTTCGGGCCAGTACGGGAAGACACCCAGATGGTGGAATCGTGTCTTCTCCACGAAACGCATCAGGTGCTCGAAGTGCTCATCCGTTTCGCCGGGGTAGCCCACAATGAACGTGGTACGCAGTGCAGCATCCGGGAAGAAGCGACGAACGCGGTCCACAACCTTTTCCGGGTTGCGCGCAAAAGGGCGGCCCATGGATGAGAGCACATCCGGGTGCGCGTGCTGCAAGGGGATATCAAAGTAAGGCAGAAACGGTTTGCCGACTTCCTGCAAAAAGGAGAGCAGTTTCTCGGTCAGTCCGGCCGGATACAGATACATGATCCGCAACCACTCCAGCCCGGAGATTTCGGACAGCCCTTTCACGAGGGGGACAAGGTTGTCGCCTGTGTCGAGATCAGAGCCGTAGGCGGTGGAGTCCTGCCCGACGACAATGATCTCCGGGACAGCCCGGGCCAGTTCTTCGGCCTCACGCACCAGAAAATCCACGGGCCAGCTCTTGTGGGGGCCACGTATGGACGGGATGGTGCAGAATCGGCAATTGTGTGAACACCCCTCGGAAATCTTGAGATAGGCGTGTCCGGGGCCAGTGGAAAGTCGGCGCGGCGTCCCCTGCTCCACTGGGGTCTGCAACGCATCGGAAACCAGCGAAGGCCACAGCTCGATCTCCTCGGTGTTCAGCCACAGGTCCACTTCGGGCAGTTCTTCCTTGAGGTCCTGCCCGTACCGGCTGACCAGACATCCGGCCACAGCCACCAGCGGACGTTTTCCATCGGCATCACTTCCTGCCTGTTCCTCGGCATCGCGGATCGCTTCGAGGATGGTGTTCACGGACTCTTCGACAGCCGGCTGGATGAACCCGCAGGTGTTGATCAGGGCGAGGTCGGCCTCGGCAACGGATTCCACCGGGACCATGGCTTGCCCCAAGGTGCCCAGCAACCGTTCGGTGTCCACCCTGTTTTTGGGACAACCGAGGCTCACCGTGTGCACTTTGATTGAAATAATTGGAGATTGACTCATATCTTTATCCTTTGAAAAGGCAATGTAAATAGACTAGTATTGGTTGTGCAGTCCTATGTGGGAAATGCAAGAGTGCACTACGTTCCGATTGGAGGTCAATTTGCTTCGCGACGATTATCACGACGGGAAGCGGTATGTCATCGGTGTCATCGGCGACATCCCTGCCCTACTGACATTCTGGGAGATGTTCAAGGACCAGAGCAATGACGAGGTTCTCAAGGAGATCGGCGTCGTGGCTGCGGCGTTGCCCGGCGAGACCGTGCTGCCCACAGCCTACGACATGGATCGTTCCATCCCCACGTATGCAGGATTCAAGAAAATGCTCGATGCGCACCCCGAGATCAACATGGTCATCGAAGCCACGGGGCGCAAAGCGCTTGTCTATGAACTGCGCCAGTACCTGCCACCTTCCATAACCCTTGTCGAGCGCGGGGCAGCCAACTTTTTCATCAATCTGCTCAGTTCCAACAAGCTCTGGGTGGCCTGCAAGGTCGATCTGTTGCACACCCAGAACATGCTCAAGACCATCATTGATCAGATGGACGAGGAGATACTGTTCCTCGACAAGGACGGCAACGTGATGGATGCCAACCAGACCGTCTTCCGAAAGACCGGCAAGAAAAAGCGTCAACTGGTCGGCAAGGCGTATTGCGAGATTTTCACCACCACCGAAGACCCTGAATGCAGTAGTCGCAAGGACCCGGTTCGGGAAACCGTGCGCACCGGCGAGCCAGCCGAAAGCCTGACATCCGTAGTGGATGGGACAGGTCGGATGCTGTACTACCGAATTTACACCCAGCCGATCATGGACGAGGACGGCCAGATCAACCATGTGGTCGCCATGCGCCGGGACATCACCCAGCGCACCTCCATGGAGCAACGCCTGCAACAGGCGGAAAAACTTGCGTCTGTTGGCGAACTTTCCACCTACATGGCCCATGAGATCCGCAATCCGCTCTTCACCATCAGCGGCTTTGCCAATTCACTGGTCCGCTCTGAATCCATTGACGAAAAGGCCCGCGAAAAGCTGACCATCATCCTCAAGGAATCCAAGCGACTTGACGATGTTCTGCGCAATCTCATGAACTTCACGCGGCCTACTTCGGCCCAGGTCAGTGAGGTCGACATCAACCAGTTGATCACCGCGACCATGGACGTCATGAGCCTGCCGTGTACCAACCAGAACGTCACCGCCACCATTGATCTCGACCCGGACCTTGCCAAGGTCAAGGCCAACCCGGACCTGATCAAGCAATGTCTCATCAATCTGGTGAAGAACAGCCTTGAAGCCATGAAGGACGGGGGCAAGCTGCTGGTCTCCTCGACCATGAACACGGATTATGTCCACCTGACAGTGGAAGACACCGGTCACGGCATCCCGGCCGATATCCGCGATCAGGTGTTCAGCCCCTTCTTTTCCACCAAGGGCAAGGGAGCGGGTCTTGGCCTGGCCCAGATTCACAAGATAGTCGATGAAATAGGCGGCGCAGTGGATCTGATCAGCAAGGAGCATATGGGCACCAAGGTCATCCTGCATCTGCCCCCGCTGCTGGCGGTTGCACAAGAAGACGAGTCCGAGTAAAAGACTCCCTCCGAACAACAACACAGAGGGAATTATGGATACCATCGTCCTTGCGACCAACAACAAAGGCAAAATCAAGGAACTGTCCGTCATGCTCGAACCATTTGGCGTGACGGTCAAAAGCCTGGCCGAATTTCCTGAAATCGGCGACATCCCCGAGACCGGCGAGACCTTCAAGGAAAACGCGTTCATCAAGGCGCGGACCGTTGCCGAGATCACCGGTCTGGTGGCTGTAGCCGACGACTCCGGCATTGAAATCGATGCCCTGGACGGCCGCCCGGGCGTCTACTCCGCCCGCTACGCCGGAGAACACTGCGACGATCACGACAACAACGAAAAGATGCTCGCGGAAATGAAGGACGTACCCGAAGAGAAGCGTACCGGTCGCTATCGCTGCGTCATGGCAGCCTCGGCTCCCAACGGTCAGGAGATCGATACGGACGGTGCCTACGAGATTCGCGTGGGTCATGGATACAAAGGTGATGGCGGCTTCGGCTACGATGTCATCGTCATCGATCCCGAACTCGGTTGTAATGTTGCCGAGCTGGACCCCGAAGTCAAAAACAAACGGTCCCATCGCGGCAAAGCCATGCAAAAACTGCTCGCGCTGTGGCCTGATTTCTGGGAACGAGCCCAGTCATAAAATGATACACGGCGGGACAGGCGACCGAACGTGGTAACGCATCCCGCCGAATTGTTTTTTTCACGCCGGACAACCGACTTACCGAGCACCCCGCTCCACTGGAGGCCCCATGCGTCTGTTCATCGGCTTGAGCGTACCGGATCTCTACCGGGACAACGCCCGGTCCATGATTGATGCAGTGCGGGCAACCACGCCCTCAAAAGTAAGCTGGACCAAACCGGAAAACCTCCACCTCACCCTCAAGTTCCTCGGAAACGTCGATGCCGCGTCACTGCCGACCATCATCGAAGCCCTGTCGGGGATTCGGTTCCCGGCATTCACCATGCGGGCAGGCGGTGTTAACGCTTTTCCCGACAAAGGCAAACCACGCGTTCTCTGGCTTGGGTTGAAGGAAGGGGCTGCGGAATGTGCCGATCTGGCTGACCTGATCAATCAGGCCCTTGTTCCCGCAGGATTCGAGGCCGAAGAGCACCCCTTTCGCAGTCACATCACCCTTGGCAGGGTCAAACGGTATGAGGGCGACGATTTGCGGGCAGAACTGAGAAGCAGGGAAATACCGTGGCCGCCGTTCACCGCAGAGAATTTTACTCTATGGAACAGCGATACACTGCCGGAAGGACCGGTATATACACCACAGGCGAAGTTCACCCTGTGTTGACCCTGCCCTTCCGATACAAGAATTGAGTTCTACTTCACCACACCAAGCAGGCCGTTGATGGCCGCCATGACCGACTGTTCTTTCACAGCCGTACGATCACCATTGAAGCGGTAGGATTTGGCACGCGCCCCACCCGGCCATGCCCAGGCCATCCAGACCGTTCCCACGGGCTTGTCCGGCGTACCGCCTGACGGACCGGCTATCCCGGAAATGGCAACGGAAAAATCCGCGCCTACGGTTTTCAGCACGCCCTCGGCCATGGCAAGGACCACCGGTTCGGAGACCGCGCCATGCTTTTCCAGCACCTCGGACGAAACGCCCAGCAGGTCGGATTTCACCGCATTGGCATACGCCACCACCGACCCGGCGAACCAGTCGGAGCTGCCCGCGACATCGGTCAAGGTGCTTGCCAGCAGTCCACCGGTACAGGACTCGGCCGTAGCCAGCACATTGTCATGCACCTTTAGGCATTCGCCCAGCTCGGCAACCGCTCTCGAAATCAAATACGTATCCATGGTAATCCTCCGAAGGCAGTTCTACAAAATACCTTAACTTGTTGCAATATGTATGGCCTCACGGATACCATGAGGCCATGGTCACCACGCCCTCAGACATACGAAAACTCGCTATCAGGCGACATCAGACCAAATGGAACTGGACCCTGCACTTTGCCGCAGTCATCGGCTTTTGCCTGACTCTGCTCTTCCACAGCTATATCCTGCTGGCCTGTAGCGTCATCCTGTTCGGTGCCGGTTTTTTCCATCTGAATCTCCCCGTGCTCAAGGATAATCGCTGGACTCGATTCGTGGACCGCGCCGTGGAATGGGAAAAGAACTGGATCGCCGCTCCCTGGAACTTCTACAAGATATGGCGG
>MDTD01055445.1_pt1 | contig 41784 bp, 50 predicted proteins | sample 811221 | NCBI WGS metagenome assembly MDTD01 (sample SAMN05326646, study PRJNA326480) | marine metagenome | isolation source: seawater | place: Pacific Ocean: South West | collected 2011
CATCAACGTGACCCTGATTAGGGATCCACTCGTTAAACTCAAGTTTCCAGTCTAGTGTGATTTCATCAGGTGCATCGACCCAACGAAATGCTGAACCAGGACCAGTATAGATGTCAAACTCTTCCCCTGGTTCAGCAATATCTGTAGGAAATCCTTGATAGGAAATTAGTGCTCTTTTCATTAGAATCAGTTGAAGTTGTAAACGACGATGTAACCTTGGCGACCATTTGCACCACGCTCGGAGTTACGACCCGAAGAACCACCAGCACCCCACGCAGCGTGGTTACGATGGTTTTGTGCCCACTGTTGTTGATAGTGTGCAGTGGGAGAGGCACCACCCCAGAAGGATGATCCACCAAATCCCATACCAGGTTGTGAGTTCTTGTGACCGTCACCAGATCCACCATAGACCTGAACAGCACCCTGAGAAGGAGAACCACCCAGTGCACCATTGTGTTGACGTTGACGGTTAGCACCCTGTCCACCACCAGATGAGCAGTAGTTACCAAACGATGAGTTACCACCGTTACCAGCACGAGAAGAATATCCTACACCGTTACCACCGCCACCGACGTTAACGTTAATGGAGTTGATGTTAGCAACGTCAATGATTTGCTCAGTGTGTGAACCAGCACCACCAGATTCACCATAACCTGATCCACCACCGCCACCACCAGTACACTTAACCCAGATACGTTTTACACCACTTGGTTTGTTCCAAGTCGTACTGTTGTTATAACTGTTGATGGAAATAGGACCACCACCCGCTTCAAGTGTACCCCATGACAGGTTGGTACCATCAGTGGTGAGATATTTACCTGCTTGTCCACTCTGGGACGGAACGATCTGACCCGACGAACCAGTGATGTTTCCATTGATTTGCAGGTTGGAAACAGTCAGCGTTCCATTCGCAGTGATAGATCCGCTAGAGAAGGAAAAACCACCTTGTCCCGCGAGATCTTTTACAGATGCAACTTTAAGGGTACTCATTCTTTTTGAACCTCTTTACAGTGTTATTTATACTTTTAGAAACCAATACGGCGTCCGATGAATCTCCAACGTGCAGTTGGGTTGCCTGGGGCACTAAAATCTCGGAACAGTTCACATTCGATTCTATCAAATGTGCTTGGGTTACCGTTATTACTAATTGACCATGATCCATCAGCGTCACTAGAACTCATTCCATTTCCAAGTGTTTGACCATTTACCTGAACACCTGTGATATATCCAGAGGGAGATCCAAATCCACCACGGATAATGAACACAAACTTGAATACATTATTATTCAGTGTACCACCATCAGTAGGAATGTTGATCAGGTTAATTGTATAGTTAGATCCACTACCAGTATCAGAATACCAGTAAGAAGACCGACTATAATCGATGGGAACTGTACCACCACGGAAGAAATACTCTCTGTGATTTCTTATAGATGAAAACTCAGCACCACCACCTGAGTCAATACGGAAGTGACCATCAGCAGGAATAGCAAGGTATCTCTTATATTCATAGTCATCAGATGGTTTATCAGAGAATACAGTCCATGATGCACCGTTCTCTACTGTAACCGTGTATCCATTATTGATTGATACGTCACCAAAGGTGAAACCATTACTAAACTCATCACCACCGTTAGCAACACTACCTACCGTTAGGTTTTCAGCAATGAATGTACCGTTAGTTCTGATGATTGAGTTCTCACCAACAGAAGGACCACCGCCACCAACAGAGTCCCACCCAGGCAATCCTTGTGATGCATCTTGCTTATAGATCTGTGCCTCATCTTCAGTAGTATTGAAGACAATAGTACCGAACGCAGGTGTACCTAGGGCATTAATCTGCGATTGGTTTAGATCAGGTAGATTGATTTGCTCAGTAACATCAAGTGCAGTGACAATCGCTCTTGTCGCTGCATCTATCTGATTACCAATAATCTTGGTGGTCATGCTATTTTATTGATAGGTGGATTAGATAACGAGTTCACGAATCTGGACTACATCACCAGTTGCAGGGGGAGTTGCAACAGAGAAGTCAACAGCATTACCAGTTACAGTGTAATCTGTGCCAGGGACCTGACATACACCATTCAAGAATACGAGCACAGAAGCGGCAGTGTGCCCAGCAGTAATAGCGAAAGATGTGGTTGAACCATCACCATTATATACAACACCAGCGTTGTTATTAGCAACACCCGTTGCTAGTGAGTATTTATCAGCACAACCATATGTTCCAGTAACATCGAAGTTACCAGTGATCTTAGTGTTACCTGTGATCTTCATGCGGTTGGAAGCATCAGGTGCCTCACCAATACCAAAGTGTGTTTGTCCACTGAATCTCTGAGATTGAATCTGTTCACTATCAGAGATACCAAACTTATACCAAACACCAGAATCGTAGATCCAACCAAGTGGATTTCCTGGGGTCCAGTTGATGTTATAACAAATATCACCGTTGTTAAATGCTGCACCAGCAGGTACATCAGGTGCACCAGATCCAAGTTCTTCAGCGAGGAAGAATTGCTTCAGTACAGTACCATCATCGTTAGCAAATGTTTGCTTGATGGTTTGGATATTCTCTTGTGATGTAATCTTTTTCTGGAAGGTTACTGGACCAGAGAATACTGATTCCAACTGGTTAGATGCACCACCGATAACAGTTAGTTTATCAGTAAGAACGATCTCACCAAATGTCTCAATCTCACCCTCTTCACCAACAACATTCAACTGTGCGATGTCTTCAGATGTGATCTGACCTGTAACTGGGTTGATAACTTGGTTACCAATAAACAGTTCACCATCACTGTTAACACCAGTATAGTAAGCAACACCCGCTTCTTCTTTCAACTGCTGAGATAGTCTAACCTCATCTTCAGTCAGGACTTGTACCTGTGTAGATGGGAATGCAGTTGAATAGTTACCAGGACCGAATCCAAGATATTCAAACGTGTGACCAGATGCACGGAGAATAGAGTAACGACGGAGTTCAATCAACAGCGGTGCTACTGATTGGTCAGCGTTAAGTTTCAATGCAATCTTTCTCTCTTCCTCATCACCGAGACGTGCAGTAACCGAAACACTATTCAATACGTTAGATACAGTATTGTAGTTCAGGTTGTTCTCACTCTCCAAGAGATAGAACTGTGCTGCTTCTCTAGTAACAGAGCGAAGTGTATCAACAGCAGGTGTAGGTGATGCACCGTCAGTTGTCTTCACCAGACCAAGAATTTCATTGTCTGCAATAGATACGGATGCAGCAGGATCAGCGTTCGGGTTGTCTCTATCGAATGCAGGATATACATCCTGTGTTCTCTGTGAGAACGCGAAGTCATCGAAGTTAGATGTCGATGGTGATACAGATGCAGAGAGAATAGTCAGGTAATAGATACCATCACTTTCACCACGTACGAAGTCTTGATATGTTTCTACCTCAAAGATATAGTAGACCTTACTATATGCAGGTGAGTTAGTTTCAGATGATCTAGGTTGTAATACGAAACCAGTGATCGGTTCTCTAGGTACAGGGAATGCATCCTTGTCCAGTACATAACGGAAGCGATATGTTCTGTCTCTAAGGTTACGTGGGTCAGGTAGTCTACGAACGAACGTAGGAGGTGAGAACGCTAAGTTCTGATAAATGCTGTTAGCAAGAAGTGTGGTGTAGATCGTGTTAGCAGCGGGATCTACTTGAATGTACCAGTTATTCTGTGCAGGATCCCATTTGATAGGGTTAGCATCATCCCCAGGTTTTGTACCAGTAACACTAGGACCAGCGGGGTTTACGTTAGCGTAGTGTGTTGTGGGATCAGCAGCACCCGATGCTTTCAACAGAACATATACTTTATCAGGTTCCGATGCTGAATCTCTACGTGCACCGATTGTGTAACCCTGAACCTTACTAGGTGGTCTAGCACTCTCATCAGTATAACCATACAGATACAGTTTAGATGCATCAGTTGCAGCACGAATCTTTGCAATGTCCAGTGATACCCAGTTAATAGGAATCTCTTGTACATCTGTTAGTGCTTTAGGTGGAATAATGTGGGTAATGGAACCCGCTTTATCCTTGGTAAATGCATTGTCTCTGAACCCTTTGGATCGCAAACTTGTGTTTCCGAAGTTAGAGTTAGAGTTAGTAATAGATAGGTCACCACCGCTATCAGCGAAAAAGTGATCGCCAAATCCCACAGCGAACACAGAAACAACCTGAATGAAACTACCGTTGGATGCTTTAATGTGTACGTGACGCCATCCCTTACGATATTTCGCAAGTCCATTAATATGTGCACCAGATCCCTGCGCTTGTGGTTCATACGCTCCAGTAGATTGGTTATAGAGAACGAACGCTCTATCATCTTTCTGAAGTGAAATACCAGTGAACTGTGCCACAACCATTGATTTGAAACCAGTGGCACGGGAACCATCGGCATGCATACCATTGATAGCCCAAACTGATCTTAGCGAGCAGTTGAATACATATGGAGATGCAGAGTCAACAGTATCAATCTCAACCTTAACAAGAATATTACTACCAAGTGCGTTACCTGATGGTTCTGCTGCCATCTGATAAGTAAACTGGTTACCCTGTGCTGACGTGATCAGAAAAGACCCATTGTACAGCAGTTGATCTTGCTCAGTAGGACCAGTAACACCAGATATATTAACAGCGACACCCACGGAGAATCCATGATTCTTCGGGTTACCGAGTTCATCCACCGTGAAGGCGGTTGCTGTTTGCCCATTCCTTACGATTTGTGAGATAGCAAATTCGTCGGAAATCGGACCAACGATTCTATTTTCTTCAACCCTTGCCTGAATCTGGTCTTGTGCAATGATACCTGAAGAGTCAGGAATGGTTGCATAACCTTTAGAGATCTTTTGATAGTAGAGTTCTAGATCTTCTTTACGTGCAAACTCGAAGCACGTAAGTTTATGGTGTGAGAAGTTAGGAGCAATAGTTGCAACGTCATCACCACGATAATAAACGCCATTGTTATCACCATCGAAGAATGACATCTGCCAGAAGTATGATGCACCAGTCAGCAAGAATGTTGCTGAGGGTTCAGGTTCGTTGGCGGCAGTAATACCCAAGGTACCCGATGTTGTCGGATATGGGACATACTTAGGAATAATTTTTGTACGACGAAGGTCAGATCCAACAACGGAACAACCTCTGGGTACGATAACACCGCCAGTAGCGGAGTTGAATTTGTAAAGAATATTAGATGATGAAGTCAGATCGAAGTTTGTATTAGCATCAAACGGTTGGATCTGATTGTAATCAGTAACACCAGGACGGTTGTCAATAACGTATTCAGAAGGATACAAATAAATCGAGAAGGCGTCAAATTCGTCGTTTGACAGACCTACTCGATACGAAAATCTAGCAACCTCTAGGAAGGCACGTTGCAACGTCTTAAACGGACGAAGTGCCGAGTTTCCTCTGTTGTCGTATGCGTCCGATGCATCAAAGTCGTCGGGGTTGACGTAGATAATACGTCCCGTCCTCGACGTGATGATATTCTTAAGACGAGTTAGTGCCATTTAACTGGATCCTTATATGTTTATATTTAGTTTGACAGATCAACCGCCACCAGGAGCAGCACCACCACCTTCACCTTCTTCCTTAGGAAGATGAACGATAGGATAATCACTCGATGCAGTTTCAAATCCTTGAACCAACACATTCATCTGAGCACTACCATATGCCAGTAGATTTTGCCCAGGACCAACTACAATCGCTGTGTCACGTTGTTGTGTATTATCAGCAACAGACAGATCATAGTGTAACCAGTCATGATTTTCGGTACCAGTAGTACCGACGTGAACTGCTGTGCTTACAGTGTCAACGTTGAACGTCAAGTTCGCCGCACCACCAGCACCAAGTACAGAGTCAGCAATAGTAATAGTATTACCATTTGCATGTCCTTTACCACCGTCTACGATAGTTACAGTTGCAGCACCAGTACCATCAACAACTACGTTGAATTTCTGCCCTGTGCCTGAACCATTAGAGGATGATGCTACATCATTATATGTACCAGCGGTACGAGATCCATCAGCGCCAGACTGACCTGTGATCGTCAAGATCTTACCATCAACTGCTTCAATCAACGTTCTATTAGAGTTGTTGAGTGTAGGAGTTGTGTAGAACTCAGTACCATTAGCGAATGCTGTAGATCCAATGTCCAATGATACTTTCAGCAGTGCTGTATCAGCATCCCATGCATGAACGTAACCATAAGGACCAGCGGTAACACCATTTTGTTGAATGGTTTGAGTTGTTGTACCGATAGTGAATGTATCAGCAGCAGCGAAAGGTTCGCCTGCTACCTTATAGACGTAGATCTCAGTATAGAGAGGATCAAGGATCGGTTCAAAGGTGAAACCTGCACCTGCATCGTTAGCGTTACCATCACCATCAACACCAGCATCAGAGTATGCCACGATAGTTGTTGGGATGTTGTCATCAACAGTGATTTCTGAGTATGAACCTGCTTGACCAGCAGTACCAACTTTAGAAACACCAGTGGTGTATTCTGTACCAGTGTCAGAGTTAGAACCCTCAGCGTTATCACCAGAGAATTTCAGTGGGTGACCTGTGTTAGATGAATCAGACTGATCAAAACGATATACTCTCTCGTTGTTGATAGTAATCGGTTCAACAATCTGGTGGTCAGTTGCACCAGCAGAAGTCTGTGAAAGGATGTAACTAGGTGTGATTGTAACTGATTCAGTTACAGTGAAGTTGAGTGTTGCAGTTGCATTACTTGTACCGAAGGTAACATCCTCACCCTCAGTGAAGTAGTTAAGGAGATAGTTACCACCATCAGTCAATGCAGTAACAGCAGCACCGTTGTTGTGATCAACATCAGCAGTACCATACATACCACGACTAACAGTCAGGTCGTTACCATTAACGTCGGTAACTTCCAAAACTTCATTATCAATAGTGATGAACTGACCTGTAAGGAAACCAGTTGCATCTGTCAATGTAAGGATACCATCGCCAGAAGCGTATGTCGATCCCTCGTTAATAGTAGATGCAGTTGCAGAAACAGTGAATGCAGTAACAAACTCACCCGCTTTGATAGCACGAGCAGTAGTATTGAAAGCACCACGAGTAACAGTCAGTGTGTTGTTAGCAGTGTCAATACCACTAGCATCGATGGTGATAAGTTCTGTAGTAGATGTTTGACCAGTAGGAACAGAAGATGGTCCAACAGTTAGAATCATACCATCAGCAAGACCTGTGTTTCTAGATACCTTAACCGAAGTTGCACCAGAAGCAACGTCAGCGATATTGATATGTGACAGGTTATCAGCAGTGATGTAACCACGGTGTGTTGCTGTCAGAGCACTCGTAGAACCAGTGATTGTTTCACCACCTACAGGTTGACCAACCAAACTATCAGCAGCGAAGTTAATATCCGAGATCTCCTCAAACTTCACGTAATAGTTGATGGTGTCAGTAGGTTTATATACGTCCAACATCTTTGCAGTTGCACCATTCGTGGAAGTAATGTTAGTTCCAGGGATAGCACCACTGTAGGTAAAACCAGGGGATAGTGCCAGTTTATATGCACTTACTGGGTTACCTTTAGCAAACTTATGTACGGATGCAACACCGCCATTTGCGTTTACCTGCGGACCAGAAATCCTGAGGATTTGATCATAGTCTCGCAGACCTAAGCGATAGGTTGCTGCACCACCAGACCAGTTGGCGGCAGTCACCATCACACTTGCTGTGCTGTCAATGTCTGCGGAATAAACTACTGTGTTTGTAGTGGCAGACAGATATTTACTTGCTAGTCTTCCTGCTGTCATTTGTGATTACCAACCAGATTGGAAATAGGATTGAAGTCTTAGTTGTCCGCCCAGTACAGGTGCGGAGATAGGACCACCGAAATTAATAGCGATGTCGCTAATGTTATTGGTGGAGAGCAGAGTCGCATCTGCGTTGGGGAACTGAATGTTTACAGTTTCAGTGATGTTACTTACATCGAATGAAATACGACCGTTAAGTTCATCAGGGTTATCAAAACTTACGTTCTGAAGAATTTTATTGTTAACGATTTGCGTTGCCTGCTCAGCAACGATTACATTACTGTTACCGCCATTATTTAGCGGGAACGCCAAACTGCCCTCTGGGAACGTGAAGTCCAGAGTGCTGTTTTCATTAATATTAGTAAGGTTAAAAGCAACCTTTTTAGTTTCATCAGCAGTATCCTGAAGAACTGCACCTGCATAGGTTTTGTTAGTCAACGTTTGTGTTGATGCTTCACCAACAACTACAACGTTTAAGTCAGGGAATGATGCCGTTCTGTCCTGTGTTAGAGCAGAAGTGCTGAAGATAACCTTTCTAGTTGGTGTGTTCGGATCATTAGATGGTGTGCCCGAGAATGTCGGGTTAACCATGTTCTTGTTGAACACGTTCTGTGCTGTGATGTCATCCAACAGTGTGGATTGAACAACAGATGCACCAAAGTCAGGTAATTTATATGTGTGCGTACCAGGAGATTCCCAAGAGTCACACTCAAACTTGGCGAGTTTACCTACGTTAGATGAACCAGTGATCTGAAGTTGATCGTCTTTAATAACAATCGTCTTGTTACTGATCGTCTGTACTGTGTCATCTGCAACCAGAGTTGTTGATGTAAGTGTACCCACATCAGGCATGTCGATACGACGTGTACCTGTCTGTGCAGAAACAGTATCAGCGTTAAAGTAAAATCGCTTACCAGGGTTTTGTGCACCTTGGATGATTGTATTCTGGTCAGTAAACTGTGAGACACCGTTAACTGTAAAATAACCAGAACCCTGAGGTGTTATCTGATAGTTGGAGTTTGCTGCTTGAGAGTCAATAACGCGGGTATTGACTGTACTTGAACCATCTGTATTTGCGATACGAGCATGGTAAACTGCTGCGGATCCAAAAGTAAGACCTAACTCATTGACTGCGGACTGGTAGATACCGCTATCACGGTCCAAATCAAACGCCAGACCAGGTGCGGTCTGTGATCCCGCAGAAACGCCACGGAACAGTTGGTTTACTTTTGCCTTCCTGTTAGGGATCAGAGGGTCGGAGATAACGATAGGCAATACTGCCTCGCCAGTCACCAACCCATCCGCAATAGTATCAAGTTGAGATATTCTTTTGGTTGCCACTACGAATAAGCACTAAGTCTTCTTGTATATTTATACAAGAGTTAACCCTGTTGTTTTGCAAGGTTCGCTTTACGCTGCCACTGGTTAGTAGTGTAGTCTTTCTCAGTGAGATTGTCACTACCATTGTTCAACTTGTTGTCGTCAAGATGATCAACAACAGGAGTCTCGGGCCAGCGACCATTAGCGAGAGCAAATGCAACAGTATGATACTGAATACCACGTTGTACACGCTCACCCTGCTGGTTGACACCAGTCACAGTGCAGATGCGATAGGTGAGAGCACCATTCCATGCACCACGGATGAGTTTGTCAGGTTTGCCGTCCTTACCACGCTTGTAGATGTTTCCACGGCATGTAGCAGCAGCACCCCAATGCTTCACGTACTTAGGTGTATCGATCTCTTGGATGTCATCCTTGAGGTAGTAGTCCTTAAGGAGACCATCAACAGAGAGTTCACGATACTTGTTGACCTTACGGAATACACCGCAGTCTTCAAGGATTGCACGAACGTCATGTCCATTAGACTTTAGTTCGGCAGCAGCAGTCACCAGTTGGTGACGGATAGCATCATAATCAAATTCAGTAGTCATTCTTGAGTAAAAGAGTTGATCACGTCGTCATACCACAACGTGTTGTACTTTGCCTCAAAATCCTGCGCCTGGATCTCTTCTGGGGTATAACCATCGAAATCTGGATTTTGAAGACGAGAGAGTTTGGCACGGGTGTCCAACAACAGAAGTTCAAGACGAAGGAGTCGTTGAGTTGTTGTGGATGGTAGTGTCATGGTTGCCTCCCGATATACAAATAATAGTACAGTGTGAGGGGTTTGTCAAGTCGTCTCGATAAATTCCCCTCGATTGTCACGTTCCTTCACACGGAAGCCACACATCGGACTCGAACCGATGACCTACGGTTTACAAAACCGTTGCTCTATCCATCTGAGCTAGAGTGGCGATTAATATGGAATGTCTTGGAAGTTCTCGATGAGTTCTTCCATCTCAAATAAGAGAGGATGACATTGTTCTTCAATTAGATAATTGCTGAAGTGATAAAGGTCTTCAATGTGATACTTACATCCTGGGATAGGATCCTCGGGTAGATCTTCAAGTGTCCAAAATTCTGGAACCTCATCGAATGTAAAGGGAACTCCGTTGATGAACCAGAAGTTGACTTGTTTCTCGTCACCCTCAAGATTTATCAGGAGTCCATACCCACTGTGAATCTTGTACTTAACCATTGAGACTTTTTCAACCAGAATTATTTATGTGTGGATGCGAACATTCTCTTCTTTCATGACGTGTTCGATAGTATTCTCCACGTCTGCTAATGCTTTCTTGATTGTGGGTGCTGTGCCAGCATGCATGTCACTCTCAAATGTAATGAGCGTCCAGTGAAACTCATTCTTGATAGGACTAAACCACATCTTGAGATCAAGATTCAAGTTCTGTCTGCATTTTGCTAAGTTCGTCGTTGACATAATTACGTGTTGCTGTTGGGTCTACAAACTCCGACGGATCTACAGGTAGATTGCCAGGGATGCCAGGGATAGGGGGATTGTTAGCAAGATCAAATGCTTCCTTGTACTGAGGTACAGGAACCATAAGGACATTGCCTCCTTGCTCTCTTACAATTTTAAGAGTGTTACCTCTCTCTACTAATTGAATACAGAAGTCAAAGTTATCGCTAACTTCTTTTTCTGTTACTTCGATCATGCTTCCGTTCATGGTCATATAATAACGTAATGTTCTTCGGGTACGTTTGCTTTGATTGATGTGATGGTGTCAAAGAATCCTTCGGCACCGTCTTCACTGAATTCCCAGTTAATCTTTTCTTCGTACCCCTCGTTATCTAGGATGGTTACCTGCCGCTTGGCGATGTTCATCCAGATGTGTTCCACGTAGGTTGTGTCGTTGTCCATGTGGGGGTTTGTTTTGGTACCCCGACATCATACATCAATTCAGCAGCAATGGCAAGCCATAGACTTGGTTGGGTCCAACAGCGCACCCAACTGCCATGAAACCCGTGCTGACACCGTATGACGCCACACCTGTGGAGACCTGGTTAATGATGGCACCAGATCCAGAGGCAACGATCTCACCAATACCACCTGTAGGAGATGATACAAAAGTAAAGTGGACACCTGCGGAACTGCCTGTGATGATGTCAGCAATGGTTGTAGGTGACTGAGTTGCCAGTGACATACGAACCTGTGCAGCAGGCATACCCACACCTGGGGTGTCAGTTGTCACGTCCATGATTGCACCCTTAACGATGCTGAACTGACCTGATAATGCAGACAGTGGATTGAACAGTGCAACGAACTCAAAACGACCACATGATAGGAACGATGTGATCCAGTTTGCTTCGTTAATGATCTCACCTGATGCGGTGAAGTTCATGTTCGATGCTTCTGCCTTGAGGTGGTTGGCATTCAGTTTCAAGTTAGAGATCGCAGTGATCGATACTTGGTTACCCTGAATGTTAACGTCACCAGTATATGCAATGTCGTGGTCACCGTTCTGACGATTAGCAGACTTCTGCTCGTTATCATCATCAGTCTTTGCTTCCAGATTGGTGTATCTCATCTTAGGAGTACACACGCCAACACCATTAGCAGGTTGAACTGGTTTCAGATTGGCATAGAACTCTTCATCTTCTCTAGCAATACGCTCTTCAAGAGATTCAATCCTACCCTTCATCTGGACCAGATCAGTAGCACTGAGAATCATGCTCTGAGTGTTACCAGAGTTTGTGCTGCCATTAGTACCACCAGCAGTAGATGAACCAGAGTCACCTGTACCAGTGCCCACTTCTTTAGCGGTAGAACCCGATGAGGATGACTGAGGACCATTTGATTGGTTGCTATTGATTGCACCTGACACTTCAATGTGCCAGTTACCAGCAACCTTCAGGTAGTAATCACCATCAACGTTGACACATAAGTTCTTTTTAATTGTCTCACACTTGTCACGAGCAATGATCTTTGTCTCATTATTTGGGACGTTAGTGTGCTTGTTACCTTGGTTATCTTCAAAGGAAGATACACCACCAGGACCCTGCTGTGCAAAGAACTCCTTGCCCTTTGTAGCATTGTGAATAACACGAGATCCATCAAGGAATGACTGAACCTCCATCACACGGGAGTTGATGCCTTGGAATAGACCATCAATGTATCCTGCGTTAGTGCTTGGAGTTTCCTTCCACTCTTTAACGCTAGTGGGTAATGCACCACCAGAGATAAATGTAGATACGTCGTCGCATTCCGTGGATCCCAATAAGGGATACCACGCCTTAGACTTCGGTTTCTTAATCTTCCTCCCGCAATCCTTCTGGAAAATCATTCCAAGAATTGCTTTAATGATTGCAATGATAGAACCAAAGTCAAGTTTAGAGAAGTCCAGTGCAAACAATGACTTCAAACTCTTGACGAGGTTACCAACACCTTCTACTGCGTTCTTTGCTGTAGTGATAGCACTTACAACTGTTTGTGCTACGTCACGAACCTTAGAGATAGCATCGCTGATACTAGCAAGGATTTTATCAGTAACACCTTGCACCTTAGATACAATCTTAGATGTAATGTTGGTGACTTTATTGACAACCATACCAACAATTTGGTCAGCAAATGCTGTGGCATCTGTCAATGCACTTTGTACCAGTGACAACCACGACGGGTGTGGTACACAGAATAGATCCAAGATGTCTGTCAGCAGAGATAACAGCGACAGGATGACACTCAGTGGTACAAACTTAGAAATAAATTTAGTGATGGCACTGATCAACTTCTGAATTGCTTCTGCCAAGAATTCTTTCAGAGGTGCAAGGATACCAGCAATGGCACTAGAGATATAATTAGCGATACTACCCAAATGTTCCAAGATCTTATCACCATTGATCTTGTGACCAGTGATCATTGAGATGAACTGACCGTCACTAGATGTAGCAAGACCTGCTGCCATGTTGCCCAACTCAGTGAGCATACGTGTTAGACCATCCTCAAATCCTTTACCCGCTGGACCTTGTGCACCATCAGCGATCTCTTGTTTCTCTGTTGGTGGTTTGATGGGGTTGGTTACTGCATTACCTGGGGTGATCTCCTCAGCAACAGTTACACCAGCACCACGCGATTCTTCCTGCCCACCATTGGCATCAGCAGGTGCGTCATTAGTCTTTGCAAACGGTGCACCACCATGGTTCTTCTCACCCACCATCGTCTTCTGCTGGGGTGTATCAGTCTCATGCTTAGCAGCGTTATCAATGGCAGCAATAGTTGTTGCCTTTGTAGTTTCCTGTGCTCCCTTAGATTTACCAGTGGCAGAGGATTGATCGTCTGCTTGACGGAAACCACGGAAGGATCCCATAACAACAGGTAACTGTGCTTCTTCACCATCAAGGAAGAAACCCATGACGAATGCACCAGGTTGCAACTCAGTAGTTGTACCAGCATTCTTTGTCTGCGGTTTATCAGTTGGCAGCAGAACAGTTGCCCACGGAAGGTTTTCAGTGGGTAGTGTTTTGGTGTATGAATCTGCACCCTCGTTCGTCTTATTACCAGTATACCAACCGATAATACGAACTTTAACTCTACCTAACTGAGATGGATCATCGATGTTCTCGACCTCACCGATCCACCACACGAATCCGTCACGACCCGCGAAATCAGATTTATAACCTTGGAAACCTTCCATCAGATGATATGTTTTTTAGTATTTAGTCTGGTATACGGATGAACTCAAACTCACCCGATTCGTTCAAAGGTTTGCCCCATCGAAACTCACCTGTTTCATTATCTAGTGCAGTATCCCGTGAGAGATATACATGTCCATTAAATCGTACTTGAGATAATATCTTATTCTTACCGATGATACAATCACCATCAGGTTCGCCCCACCAGTAACCAACATTATATCCCCATACCCAAGGACATGCTGCTTCACCAGTCTTTTGATTTACGGATGTAGTGTGTACATTACCGTCACTATCATAGCGAAATGTAAGATGAAAGTGACCATACACTTCCGCCTCACTCTGATACTTATACCAAGACTTTAATTCTATCACATTATCAGCAACCAGTGAATTCCTCAGCATAATGTGAGGCCATAGAGCAGGATTACTCTGTGCCTGTCTTTTGTTGCAGTAATGTCCTTGTATCAGTTGTTCCCACGTAGTCATACCATCCAGTAACAATCATTTTAGTTTCATTTGGTGCCACACAACCTTGATGGAGATGGGTCCAATCTGCAGGCCAAAGAAGAGTCAATCCCTTCACAGGTTTGATCTTTGCCTGTTGAGTTGGGAAGTATGTTTCACCACCTTCCTCTACAGTATTCAGATATGTCATCCACGCCATGACACGATTAGTCGCCTCAGGATGTGCAGACATCTTTTCTGTATGTAGTGCAAAGTAACCACCACCAGGTTCATACTTTTGTATGTTAAATGGTGCCACTAAATCCCATGCCATCTTACCGAAACCAGGATAGCGTTCGATATATGCAATGGTAACGTGTGCTAACTGTTCAATAAATGCTTCTACCCTAGAGTCCCGTAGGTGTACGGGAATAGTCATATCAATAGAATCCTTCACAGACTTATCAACACCACCACCAGATTGACCTGGTTCTTTCTCTAGGTATTCGCATGTATTAAAGAAGTCGATCATACCGTCACATACAGACGGATCGATCTTCGCACCTGCAATGAATGACTTCGGTGCGTCAATATCTAATAGATCTAAAGACATCCCGCGAACCCTTACAGTGTTAGATTGTATTGGTTTTCGTCGGGGTTGTCAAGCTCTTTCTGTTCAGTCTTTGTACTCCAGAAATATTCGTCCGTGTCACCAAGTCTTCCCCAATTAGCACCATTTTCGACTTGATATTCGACTGTGCTAACTTTGAAATCTGGTACCTTCGGTTCTTCAGGAGTGATTGACAAATCATAAAGTCGCATACGATTGTTAGGATACAGACAGTATTGTCCGTTCTCCAATTCAATACAATTATGCGACTTATGTTCTGCTGGTGTTTCACTGACGTTATTGTCAATGACATCACCATTGGCGTGATAGTTATCTAGGGTGAACAAATAGTGACCACGCATCGTGCCGTGGTTACGTGTTCGTACTTCTGCATCCATGGACGTGATGAACCCTTTGTTCATCGCCGTGACACCATAGTCCATACAGTTCCAGAACTGTAGGTTATAGATGTTCATGTCCACTTCTGGTGTTTTGGGACTGGATACAAATGCACTGATAGGTAGTTTGTCGTACAGTGCACCGTACTCAGGTAGATATGTCTCAAAGTAAAATGCCCGACCTGGGATTGACTTCGCAGTCACCCAGACGCCTTCTACAAATTCACCATATCCATCTTGTAAATCTCTGAGATATTCCTTGCGGACCCAGACCTTTTGCGAGGGCAAATTACAGATAAGATTCATAACTCAGTCTTCATAAACTAAACATTCTGGTTCTGATGGGTTTTGATCACAGTAGAGTTCTAGTGCAGTGGGATCATGATGATCTCCCTCTTCAATCTCCTTCTTGTGATGTTCCACGTAGTCCTCCAGTTCATGCAGTTCGCCTTCAATGTGACGACGCATTTGTGGATTAGTTGTAGGATCATTTAGGATTTCCTTATCCTTTTCGATGTGTTGTTCGATATTTTTCATGTGTGATACCTCATAGGTATGAAATTATTTATCTCCTTATGCTATCCCTTGTTAGTTCGAGGGTAGTGGTAACCGCTTCTTTATTCCATGTGTGGGACAATCCTGCCACCAAATACTTACCTGAGTAGTTCTTATCCTCTATAACTTTACCGTTATCACCCTTACCTAAGGGAATAAGAACTTGGATAACATCACCTGCTGCGATTGCAGTGTTCCCTGGTACCTGAATTCGGAGACATACCGCACGAATCATCGAATATCTAGCAGCAGCATACGCTCCCACTTCTAGAGTATCCGTGTCTGCGGTTGCAGCACCAGCATTAGGATCACCAGCAGGTTTTCCGTTTACTTCTTTCTGATCCTTCAATCCTGGGAGGATCCGTAGTTTTGTTCTAGAGGGAAAGAATTCCTCATACTGTTTCATCAGTGAGAGAGGATTACCTTTCTCTAGTGTTGACATCTTGCCAAACATCTTACTTAGGACAGACTCACGGGGTCCTGTGATCGTGCCACCACCCCCTCCAGAAGTGTCCTGTGCCACCGCTGAACGTGTCATTACAGGCAACATGATACCTGAGGTGACATTTTTCACGGCACCTGTTCTAAGTTTTTCTAGGATGTTAGTTCTATCAGGGTATGCGAGGTTGTTGATCAGGTACATATTTCTCTCACTATCCTGTTCACCTACGTTTGATTGTTCGTAGGTGTATACGACACCAAGAGGTGCCTGCTCACACATACCATCAATGCTCTTGAAGTTAAATCCACGCTTGTTCTCATAGAATAGGAATCCTGACTGTGTTTTGGATCCTTTTCCTGATGTTTGTCGTGTTACCTTGTCAGTGAGATAGTTTAGGAGATCAACAGGTCTCCAATTAGGTGACACAAAGTTCACCTTAGAGCATGACTCGATAGCACCAGAGTGCTTGATCTTATTACCTGCCTTCAAATATTCTTTAATGATATGCTTTGGAATACTATCTCTGTCCTTTGTAGCAGGACCGAAAGAACCAAACACACGATTAACTTCATTGTTGAATGACTCTGTACTAACACAGTTCAACATGTAGTTAGATGTTCTCTCTGTCTTAGTTACACTGCCAATCTTAAAGACTTGCCCTGTCCATTTGATGCTTTCACCCTTGGATGCATCAGTCACAAGTTCTAGGTGTACAACCTCACCACCTCTTAGAAAGTTGATGAAGTCAACAGATTCAATAATGGATATATCTAATCTACAAAATGGTGAGTCGATTGACTCATACCAAATAAATTCCGCAGCAAGTTGTCTGATGTCAAAAGAATTCTTGCTATCCTTCTTGAATTTTCCTGACAACTGTGGTGATATTGCATTATCACCTTGACCTCTAGGCAGGGTGATAGTGAGATCTTTTAGTTCGTAGCCTTTTGCTGCTGACATTTCTTATGATAACAGTGCTGGTGGGGTCTTATGCTCATTCATCAGACCGAACCTCGGTATCATGTATTTAGTTGCCGCTTGCTCACGTTGTGGCAAACCAACCAGTGCAGGCAGAGGTGGTGGACCTTCTTCTTGTGGCACTGGTGCATTGATAGGTGGCAATTCTGCTACCTGAGTATTTGAGCTACCAGTTGATGCAGCGGTTTCAATACGCTCATCCTGATTCTGCTGTGCAGTTGTAATCTGTTGACCAGCGTTGTGAGCAGGTGCGCTTAAGTTTTTTAGGTGTGCAGCACCACCAGTTCCCTTGCCTTTGATAAGACTGATGATAGGTTCAGCACGTCTTCCGACTTGACTATACCAATCACTGTCTCTGAGTTCTTCACCTGCTTTCTCATACTGACCATTCTTAAAGTATGACGTAAATTTAGGGAATCCCTGATACCAGGCACCACCCATATTAAATGTAAGGTCAATCAGTGCTGCTTTCTGTTGTGCAGATGCCTTCTTATATCCAGGGATCTTACGTGCCTGCTGCTCATGATGTGTGAAGTCTTCTTCAAACAATGAATTAGCACGACTCTGAGAGATCTTTGCACCTTCACCAAGACCTCTAATATCTGCTGGTGATCCAGAATCAATCAGGTGACCATAACCAACAGTCAGGTTTCTCTCTTTAGCACTATCACGATATACATGAAGTTTCAATCCTTCATGAATCTTGATCATATCTTTGGCAAACTTCAGTTCACCACCAGCAGCAAATCCTGGGAGATTAAATCCACCACGCGCTGCTTCACCCATACGTCTCTGGGTGAGACCAGGATCACCTTTAGTTGCAGGAGTATCGAATGGTACGACAAATGCTCCACCACCTGCAAATCCCTTCATACCTACCCACTCGGTGCCATGACCAATAAAGTCAACACCATTACCAGTGAGTGATACAGGATAACCTGATTGTGGTCCACTAATCCATCCACCTTTTGCAAACGGTGGTGGAACATAACCACCCTTTGCTTTCTCATCAACACTCTCATCATCGTCCTTAAAGATCTCCAAGATCGATTGGACTGCATCAAACATCTTGAAGAATGGATCAAGAATAAGACCGAGAGCATCCTGACCAAACTTTTTCAGTCTATCAACATATGGTGAGAAGAAATCACCAACTCTGGTGATAACTGTGCCGAAGAATCCCATCGCCTCGTCAAAGACTTTCTTGAGATTATCAACGATCTTACCGAAGATGTCGGTAATACCTGCCCACAACTGTTTGATAGGTTCAATAATAAAATTAAGTGCAGACTCAATGGGTCCTTTCGCACCCTTAACTTCTGCTGCTGATTCTGCTGAATCTTCTTCTGCTTCCTGTTTAATTTCATCAGCATTATACATTAGCTTGTCTGCTAATGCTGTCTTCTGAAGATCTGCTAACTCGTCAGGATTGAGATCCAGTGATGCTAGAACAGCATCAACATCCATGATCGGATCGCCACCACCATCCTCAAGATCATCCTCAGAGGGTCCTAGATCTGGTGTGCCTTCGGGTTCTCCCTCTTCTGCACCACTATCACCTTTGAACATATTATATGCCAAGGTACCAACACCAATGGCAGCACCAGTAAGTAGTGCCGCTTTGGGGTTCCTGATTGCACCCTTGACTATGAATTTACCTGCTTTGAATACACCTTTGGCAGCAATCTTACCAAAGTTGAACAACATCTTACCTACGTTTTTCAGTAGGAGAAGAACAGGTTTGATGACTAACTTAATACCACCCTTAAGGAGTAGTTTAAGTCCCATCTTAGCAAGTGCAGGACCAGCAAAGATGCCTGCCAATACTAAGAAGAACTTACCAATACCCAGTAATCCTTTCAGGGATGTGGGATTCTCCATGAAATCAGAGAGACCACCAAGTGCGAATCCTGTCAAGAACTTGGCGGTGTTCCATACAAAGGTCGCTATCTTCCCGAGAACGTCCATGATCTTCTGGACTTTTTCTGGATTCTTCGCCACCCAATCTAATACGGCAAATCCCACCAGTCCCATGAATAGTTTACCCAGACTGGCAAGGAACCCTGCAATACCTGATGCAACTTTACCTGTGACATATCCAGCAGCAAATCCTACACGTCTGGCAAGGTTTGGTTTCTCTACCTCTGCCTCAGCGAGATCATCTGCTTCTCTACCTTCTTCTTTCTTCTTCGCTCTTAATTCTGCTCTATCTGCTTTCTCTTTATCACTCGCTGCGTCTCTCTGAGCATTCATCAGGTTATCAGTTGCCTGAATCTGTGCTGTGATACCTGCTTTGAATGTCTCATTCATGCTTTGTAGCATGACACCAATACTATTGACAGACGCACCAATACTGTTCAGTGCGGATCCCATTTGCTTGAATCCAGCATTCTGAACCTGAACCATCTGGTCCATGTTTGCGTTGGTAACTGCACTCTTAGAGATCCCCTTACTGGAGATCATCTTATACAGTTTTGCCTTTGGTACGGATGTTGTAGGTTTTGCCATCAGCAGCGATTAATCATGGGTGACGGGTTAGGACGTGTGACCAAAACAGGCATGGATGCCATTCTTTGACCTTGACTGTTCACTTGTTGCAACATAACGATTGCAGAACTGCCACTCATCTGACGGTCAAATCCCGCTCCAATGCTTGCTGAAGAAAGTGCAGATATGCTCCCAGTCTTATTTAGTGCCGCATTAGGGGCATATTGAATGCCACTGGTTGCCGAATCAAGTCCACTGAAGTATGAGTCCTTCTGACCCATATTTCTATTTTCTGGTGTGATCTGACCACCAAATGCTGAATATGTAGGTGTTGCGGTTGCCGCTGTGGGTGATGCTTCACCCTGTGTAGGTGACGTTCCAGATGCCTGACCATGGGTGGGTTTACCCAGTGAGACATAGTTCAGGAACATCTCATGTAATTTCTTCGGTGCGTTCATGTGAACGTGCCAAGATCCAGGCGTTCCAGTATCACCCTGACCACCAACGATTGCACCTGCTTTCAGCGTATCTCCTGGTTTGTAGTTACCCAAAGAGTGCATGTGGGAATACTGTATGAAACCCTCTTTGGTTTGCAGCAGTGCTGTATTACCATAACCACCAGATGTAGAAGTGCTATCTCTGTAGATAACTTTACTGTCTAGAGGTGTAGGAACAGCAACGTCTTTACCTGCTGAGGGCCATGGATCACCACTCTTTGTGTTACCGAAGTTGTAGTCCATCGGTAGACCGACAGTATGTGCACCATAACTTCTTACCCTACCAGGACCACTGTGGTGTGGGTACAACATACCCCAACTGATAGTGCTACCCATAGGTAACTTCTTAGAGGCACCACCAGAACCAGTGCTATACATCGACTTGATGCTACCACCAGATGCCATCTCTTTTAATCTCTGTATCTCTTTCTTTCTTCTCCTAGCGTGTGCAGATCTCTCGTTAATAATTGCACGGTTCTTCTCTGGTGTAGGACCAGACATGACAGGTCCACCTTCCGCACGGAATGGACTTGACAACCAGTTCCACGCTGCACCTGCCTTATCAGCAATAAACTTAGCACCACCGATCATCTTCTTGATGCCTTTGACGATTATATCTATCTGTGCACTGAATACAAAGTCATTGAACTTCTTCAAAAAGTCCATTGCTGGTTGGATAAAGTCAAGGAAGTTGACAATCCAATCTAAGAATGGTTTGTAGAAGGTATTGAGTGTAAAGTCAATGACCTTGAGAATATTGTTAGCGAGGAATTCCTTAGCAGTCTTGAACCATTCAAATAGATGTCCGAATGCTTTCTCTACAAGAGGTGCCAGGTTTTCACCCAACCATCCACCTGCCCATTCTCCAATCATGGATCCTAGGATAGGTGCAAGAGGTCCGATGAATGGACCGAGCAGTGCTGTAGCAATAGCAGCACCAGCGAGACCACCAGCAGCAGTACCAACGCCGCGACCAATCGCTTGTGTGTTTGTCTTACCCGCTGCCAGTGCGTCTTGATATGCTCCAAGACCTGACATGATCGACATTGCACCCGCACCGACCTTAGCGAGTTTAGTTAATCCCTTTGCTGCTCCAAGTTTTTTAAGTCCACCACTGAACTTCTTCATCATCTTACTGACTTTAGCAGTCAGTTTTTTCATTGGACCGCGACCGCCTACCTTACCTTTGAAGCGGCGCTTTGCTGCGTCGTTACCGAATCTTCTTTGGTATCTCTTGCGTACCTCCTTAGATGCGTTTCTGGTTCTACCCTTCTGACGCTGCCTATTTGCCCGTTGTCGATTATTTTTATCTGCGTTTCTACTATCTCTTTCTTCGCCTGTGTCTGGATTAAAGATGTCAAACAACATCTTCAATCTACGGAAGTCTTTTACCAACTTCCATGGGAAAAATACTCTGGACGCTGCCCAAATAGCAGACAATCCGATAAACATCTGACCGATGCCTTTGACACCCTCCCAGATGCGTTCACCAGCAGATTCGTTTGGATCACCACCAAATAGTTTGGTGACGCCATCCATTAAACTGTTGACACCAAATGATAATATCTTCCATCCAAACTTCACCCATCCAGTGATGAAGTTGATCATGTTCTGCACTTTCTCTGGATTCTTTGCTATCCAGTCCAGGGCAGCAAACAGACCTAGTTTTGCCAGCAATGGCATCAACAGATTGCCAATACCTTTGAAAATAGACAGGAATCCCTTAAGTCTTCCTCCCTTCTCTTTCTTGACTTTCTCCTTGATCGCTTCTTGATCTTCTTTTGTCGGTTCTGCTTCTACCTGTGCTTCAGCAGCATCATCGACTTCTCTACCTTTATCCTTTCTCTTATCTCGACGTAATTCTCTACGACGTTCCAGTTCAGTTTTAGATGTTCTCTTTATAAAACTGGTTGATTCTTTACCCTTGTCAACCAGATGTTCTGTCTGGAACTCTAACAGAGTGTTGAATGTACTAAGTTGTTCACCGATGTTGGTAAGACTGGCACCAATGCGATTCGTTCTCTGGATGTTCTGTGTAAAGCCGACAGAAAGTCCCGTGCTGTCCTGAGGAGGACGCACAGCAACATAACTTCTGACTTTAATCTTTGCCATTTACATCGAGTTTTGACGTTGTTGAGCCTTTTGCCTTGCTTCCTCTTCTTTGAGGTGAGCAAGGAGTAGATTCACATATACATCACGTTCCCAAGGCATCATATTTTCTAGTTCGGTGAGACTATACTTATGATGCTGCATCAGAGCAAAGTTCACTTGATACATGTTCAAAAGCGAATCATGCATTAGTGCTATCCGAAAAAAGCGGCGAGTCCTTCGAGAGGAATCGTACTTTCAACGTTTGTCTTAGGGTTTGTGACCTGTAGGTCATGACGGAGTTTGGGGATAGTATCAAAGAACTGCTGAACTTTTTGGAATTGTTCAGAGTTAAGTCCTTCGATGAAATCCTGTGCTTCTTTCAAGGTGAAAGAGTCATAGATCTCCTCGTCGTCGTATATCTTATCGATACACTGAGCAGAAAGTTTGAACATGTCTTCAATAGAGGGTTCATCCTTCATATTGGAATCAATGAAGAAATCCATAGAAGGATATTTCATTTCCATCTTGATTTTTCCATCAAGATCAATATCTTTGGTGTGTCCCTCAGGGATGGTAACAGTAATGTCTTGCAATGGAAGCTTGACATCTACCGTTGTCTTGTTGTCATCGGGGCAGGTAACCACGAACTCACTAATCTCACCAACTGCCTTTGCACGAATGCGAAGGAAGATGTATTCAATCTCAAAAGTGGGTAGTTTGTCCAGGTTTTTCTTCAAATCAGTGCAGTTCTTGATGATTGTCTTCACTGCGGTCACCATTTCTTTCTCTTGCTGAGATTCCATGGCAAGGTAGAGAAGTTTTTCTTCTTTCACCAAGAAAGGACGATATTTGACTTTCAGTCCTGTTACGGGCAATGTACACTCGTATTCAGGAATCGCTAATTTAGGTAATGGCATAATGATTCACAATTATCATATAGTTATTTAGTGGTCAAATTCCGAAGTCATTTACCTCAGATTGATCGGGTCTACCTCCAACATCATCGATGTCAAGGAAGTCACGTACCGCACTGAAGTGGTCCACGTATTTATCAGGTTGGTTTGCCCAACCGACATTACCTAGGACACTGGAGAAACGATACCTCTCATAAGCGAACTCAATGTCCATCTTCATGAGTGTTGTTGACTCATTGTTCAGGTTCATGACACTGATGTTTGTTGGGAATGCACCCAACAGTTGCCATACACCTGTAACTCTGTTCAAACGTACTTCAGGGTTCTTACCACCAACAGTCTTGTCTAGATCACGATAGACAATGTTACTACCAACCTCCCACTTTTGAATGAGGATATTAGTAGTATATTGATCGTAGAATGCAGTACGGTTCTCCTGATCACCTGCAATCTCTAGCATCCATTGCTCAAAGATCTGTCTCATCCATAGATCTTTTGTGACTAGGAATGAGATTGTAATAGGTGAGTTTACCTGACCAGTTGCATACTTTCTCGACATACCATGATCTCTAACCTCACCAGTGGTGACCTGTCTACTAGGTACGTTTACATCGTCAGCAGCAAAGTTAACATACTCAGCCCACTTACGGAAGTCATACGACGGTCTATCTCTAATAACTGCGGGGAATCCACAGAATACTGAGAACAGGTTTGATCTAGCGGGTTCTGCACCTCCAGTGCGAACCCAATCCATAAACTCTGTAAATGAATTTGGTGTGGTAAATGCCACTATAAACGACTCCAAACAAATGAACTGGGAATGTCGATGCTTCGACCCATAACAGTGCTAACAAACTGCTCCAGGGGCAGTTTACCAATGTCTTCTAATTCTTCCCTAGGGACCTTATAGAATCCACTAGCATTAGATATTAAGTATTTATGATAGCAGCGGCGAGGGTATGAGATAGCACCCGCTTTGATGGATTTACCTACAGATACCCGTGTAGTTGGTCTCAAGTAGTGTAAATTACCACCTGCAAAACTATTCTGACTTACATCAATGTCTGTGATAAGTGTCATCGGGTACTTATCCCAGAATTTCAGTTTATCGGCGTGTTCTGCCTGATATGAGTAAAATACCACGTCACCGAACGCAGGCATGCCATCTAGAGGGTCCAGAAGTGCTCTTACCTGATCTCTGTACCATGATCGTGATTTTCGCTTGAATCCTTGCAGATCCATAACGTCTGTGTATACGCTCATACCTTTAGTTCTTTTTCGGTGAGTATCATAAACTTCATGAGACGATCAGCACAGTATTCCTCTGCTGCTTTCCACTTCGCCTCATTCACTGCATAAGTTTTCACCTCAGAAAGATATTTTCTGGTTACTCGCTTCTGTCTTTTGGGCGGAGCAGTTTGTTTTTTGGGTTTAACCTCGATAATGAACTTCTCATACCTTCCAGTCCTTGTTCGGACTCTGACATAAAAGTCTGGAAAATAGCGGTGAACGCGACGATCAACAGGGCTAACATACGGGATGATAATCTCTTCTGAACCCCATTCAAGTACATTATCATTCTTGTCGCACCATACCATGAACTTTCTTTCCCATAAACTCCTATAAATAATATTTGTGGGATCACCTTTATATTTTTCGGGTCGTGATGGTCTGTATTTTCCAGTATAACTCATGGCATTAGTATTTCCCAGGGTAAAACCAGTAGGAACAACGACAAACGGAAGTAGAGCTGCAGTTGGTAGTGATATGTCCTTCCCTACAAAGGCGATGGACTACCTTAAAATTGATATTTATGACAGCAAATCGAATAACCCCTACAGTTATGTAGGTGGGGGTACTCCAGGTCGTACGTCCTCTGGCACAGCAAAAGAGACAATTTATCTGTACTTACCTGCGGGTCTTGTCGAAACTTACACTACTCGGTACAACCAGGTCGCCGTCGGCGGTGGTGGTCAGGCAGTAATGAAAGGTATTAAAGACGGCACAAGTGACATTGGTAATACTATATCATCTGCTGCTGAACAACTCAAGTCACAACTTGCTGGTCAAGTTGCAGCATCAGGTGCCAACCTCGCAAACTTGGGGCAGACGAACCTGTCGTTTAACGACATCACTGCACTCACGGCGAAAGCAATTCTTAACCCGTACGAAGAGACGACGTTCCAAGGTACGGACTATAGAAAGCATAGTTTTAACTTTAGACTAGCGCCGAGGAGTCCTGAAGATGTTGTGGCAATTACAAAGATTGTACAAACACTCCGTGTATCCATGCTACCTGGTAAAAACGGTAGTTCTGGAGGTTCGGGTGATTTGTTTACTGCTATCGATAGTGGAGCAGGCAGAGGAGACCGTTGGCTCACAATTCCTGACTTCTTCCAACTCAGCATCGTACGATACAAAAACGCTGGCAATGAGGTGTCTGACAACATGTCAAAACCCGAGACGTTATCGTTCATGATGAAGTTTCCTACAAAATGTGTCCTGACTAATATGTCAGTCAATATGACACCAGACGGTCAGTTGAACACCATTAGAAATGGTGCCACTGGTGATACAGATGAGTATGATTATGGTCCATCGGCGTACGAACTTACTCTACAGTTCGATGAAACCGCCTTCCTCACCAGAGATATGCTAACTGATCAATGAGTAATTATTTTTCCTATTTACCAGACGTTTATGTACGTTTGGACAGTATTCGCAAGCAGGGTGTAGATCCCTATGTACAAGCAAAAAACCTCTTTCGTCGTATCAAGATTAGAGACGACCTGAGTGGTGCACTTCTTGGTTTCCAGCAATACTCTGTACAGGGTAATGAGAGACCTGATAATGTTGCTGAGAAGGCATATGGTGACCCTAAACTAGATTGGGTGATCTTACTCGCTAATAATATCATCAATATCTACAATGAATGGCCTATGAGTGAGGCAGAATTGATGGATTATGTTGAAAGAAAATATAAGGATAATCCTGAAACTATTCATCATTATGAGACAGTAGAAATTAGAAACAATCAGGGTGAATTGCTTCTTGATGGTGGTCTTGAGGTAAATGCTGATTATAAGTATACAGACTCAAATGGCACAATTTACCTTGATAAGGTAAAACCTGTGACTAACTATGAGAATGAATTAATGAATAATGACTATAAACGTAATATCTACCTGTTGAAACCAGCATTCCTTGCTAACTTCATTTCAGAATTTACTGATTTAGTCGAATATTTGCCAAATGAAGAGGTTGATGAAGATGACCTCAAAAAGACATTTAGTGTAATTGACGAAAGTTACCTAACTGACAAAACTACCTACGAAAGTGATATTGGTCGTGTGGCAGTCACCAAGAGAGCATCCTCTCAGGATTATGGTGATAGAGTGTTCGCAACCAGTTCTGCATCTGCTCAGGTTGCCTTTACGGTTGCACAACAGCAAGAGGCAAGTGGCACAGTTACCGATTCTGGTGTATATGCTGGAACACAGGATTCTGGATCTACCAATCAGTCTAGTAGCAATGAATCTAGCAGTAGTTCTTCTGGCAGCGGATACGGCGGCAGTAGTTCGTCTAGCAGTAGTGGCAGTAGCGGTAGTAGCAGCAGTGGTAGCAGTTCTTCTAGTGGCAGTAGTAGCAGTAGTGGAAGTTCTGGATCGTCTGGATCTAGTGGATCATCAGGTGGTGGAGGATACTACGGCGGCGGATACTAAAAAAAGAAGCACCCTTCAGTTTCCTGAGGAGTGCTTTTTTTCTTGCCTTTGCTTGGCGTAATGCCTGCGGTTTAAGTCTTCTTTTTTGGTTTTTCTTTGAGTGGTGTTGCCAGTTTGGTGTAGTCATGTTTCGCTCTGAATGCCTCCAGTTCGGGTGTGTCTTCCCATTCCCAAGTTTCGCCTTTGCTGCTAACAAATTGTCTTTTAGTCATACGAACATACCTCGTGCTTTACAATACTGTAGTGTTTCCTTCAAATCTCCTATGTGACGTGCACCTAGGGTAACTTGTGGATATGTTGCTTCTGTCCCAAATTCTGCTTCAAACGCTCTTTGGGTAAAATGTTGGTCTAAGCGATATTCTAGAAATTCACCTCCAAGTGATCTTAGAAGTGATGCTACTCTATCACATTCTTGACTGCCGTTGCTGTAGATTACTGCTGCGCCGTCAATCACGTTGCCTCCAATCGTCGGGTTTGTCTCTTTGAAACCAATCTACTATTTCGTCTGCTCCATGGAACCCCGTTTTGTGGTTGGACGGGTCGGGGTCTCCTAATCCCATCCTATTCATAAAATCGTCCATGGATCCTTCTTGGATGTCATGGGCAGATTGTCGTCTTGCTTGTTTTAACCACTCACGAGCAGTTGTGTGTGATTTAGCAAGTTTTTCTGCCCAGATCATATCTTCGATAGAGACATCCTCTTTATTCGCGATGCACTTGCAAATAGACTCCAATCGGAGTCTGTATTTTGTAGAAAGCATAAACTCTTTCCTGGTCGAAATTATTTAGACAACTGATCAATCATATTGGTCATTCTGCTAACTTCGCCTTCTGCGTCTGCACGGCGATCTTCTAGAATATCAAGGATGTCGGCACAAATGACTTCAGAGTCCACATAATCATTAAGATACGATTCAATCGATTCTCTTAAATTACGGTATCTGTGCCATTCAGGCGAATAAGGTTTGTAGTGTGTCATGATAAATTCTTGAAAAACCCTGTGGGTCAAAAAATACCCCGAATTTTTTTCCGACCTTTTTTGAAACTAAAAGTCGATTTTGGTTTCGGTCAATGGTAATGTCTACGTCCACATCTTACACGTACACGTTCGGTCCACTTTCTGACCCAACCTGGTCTGTATCTGCCGCTGCGACTGTAGTCACCTGGGATATACTCTTCATGTTGAATATAATCGAAGCACCATGTACGACGAGGCACATGGTGTCGATAATAATCTCTATGGATGTGGTGATGATGGTGGTCATCCTGAAAAGGTTCCCAAAACTCTGCCCATGTCAGAGCACTTGCAGGGGTTGCAGTTGCGGCGAGGATCAGGGGCAGAGCGAGGAGTTTCATTTAGAGTTCAGATGCAAGGTCTTCAAAGTACGACAGGTCAGGTTCATCACTTGACTGTTGTACTGATTCTACACGATCACCGAACCCACTTGGGACTGACCCTGTGACACTTTGTGCAGGGGACATGATGTCAGGAGAGTTGAAAGAACCACGTCCTTCAGACTCATCTTCCAATGACTCATCAACACGAGGAGTAGAACGCTTGTTCAACACCATGCGAAGGCGAGTCTCAAGTTCTTCATAGGACTTGAAGTTAGAAGGATCAGTGAACTCCTTGAGTGAATACTCTTTGTTGTAGATACCTTCCAGTTCTTCGTCACTGAAACCACCAAGGGTACCAGCACGATCGAACTCAGACTTATCATAATTCCAGAACCCAGCAACCTTTGTGATCTTCAACTTGAAGTCAGCACCCTTCCAGAAATCGAAAGGATTGATTGGGGTTTCATCTTCAAACTGTGGTTGTGCAGCAGCGACGATCTTGTCGTGAATCTTCTTACCATACTTGTAGAGGAAGACTTTGCCTTCGTTTTCAGGGTGAAGAGGATCACGAACGACATAGATGTTGCTGTAGTAGGACAGTTTACGCTTTTGTTTACGTGCAACTTCCTTGTCAGCATCGACACCACTGTTCCAGAGTTGACGGTTCATCTCACCGACAGGATCCTTCTGACCAAGAGTAGTCAGAGAATTCTCGATGTACCAACCACCAGGTCCCTGAAATGCATGACTCCATACCTGTGCCCATGGCAGATCACCATCTGTTTCAGGCAGGAATCGGATAACAGCGTAACCATTACCGCTCTTATCAACCTCTGGTTTCCAGAGGCGTTCATCAACTTTAGATCCAGATGGTTTGTTCATCTTCTCAATAGCAGTGTTAAGAGAAGCGAAAGAAGAACCGCTGGACTTCTTGAGTGATGCAAAAGACATGTTTGTATTCTCCGTATTTGTATTTGGCTTGTGGTGCCATGAGTATCATGGCATATTATATAGGGGTTGTCAAGACCCCCCTTTATTCAGGAGTTCTACCTTCCACTCCTTGAGTTTGATCTCCATGGTGTCTAGGACCGAAGTAAGATCCATGCCACCAGAGTAGACCTGAGAGATAGAATCGATGCGGGTCTTCATGTCCTGCACCGTGCCATCCTGTTCTTCTTCCGCAACGTGGTGTGCTGCTAGTGCAAGACGTGCATAGAACACCTTCTGTTTAGCGATCAACTCCAACGTCTTGTTGATGTGATCCAACCTCTGTTGCGGAGAAAACTCCTGAAGTTTGTTAGACATCTTCAGGAGTTCTGTGTAGGTGGTTTGAATGTCCTCAAGTTCTTGACGGACTACATCTGAATCGAAAAAGTTTTCTTCTGTCATAGTGGTAACACTCCTCTGCTCGTTCGTTTGATGTAGTTCAACTCCTGAGCATTATACTTGATCTTGTCTTTAAGTGGTTTGGAAATTAGTTTACTAGCAGTCTCAACCTCAATCTCAAATTCATCACAGATAGATGTGACTGCTTCGATGTAATTGACGAGACCATTAGATTCCTTGACGACTTTCTCAACCAGTGCTGAGAACTTTGCTTGTGTCATAAACTTTTCTTCGATCTCTTTCATTTGTTAATACCCTGTACATAATAGCGGTACTCCTCGATCCAGTCAATGAGTTTGTTCATGTAAGGGATTTTGTCGTAACGTTGTTCGACTTGGATCTGTCCATCTTCAGCGACAGATAGTGTCACCAGTTTATCAACCTCGACACCAGTCAATTCGTAATACATGTATGCATACGCTGCTTCCTGCACAAAGAACTTCTCCAACCACTCAACTTTCTTCAAAGTCTTTGTAGTTTTGAAGTCAATTACAGCAAGTTCGCCATCAAACTCAGCAATACAATCAACACGCCCAGCGATCCCAAGGCGAGCAGAGTAAAGAGGGGTTTCAAGACAGTGAATAGGACCAATACGATCAAGAGTCGAACGACTAGCCCTGAAAAGGTAGAGGGGAAAACCCTCGCTTTTCTCAATTTTTTCCAGTTCATTGTTAAGATAGAATTCAACGAGTCCATGGTACTTTGTGCCGCGCCAGGACGCTGCGTTCCTGATCTTTTGTGCTTCAGTAAACCCGACACGTTTCTCCCAGTCAAGGATGCCTTGCTTGGATTGATGACCTGTCACGGTCGTAACACTCGGTACCCAAAACCCATCAGGTAGTTTATAAAATCTACCATGTGGTAGTGTTTGAGATTCCAGCTCCGTTATTCCCGTCGCTGGACCGACGTGTGTAAAACTCATAATTTAGAAACCAAGATTAATTTTAGAGATGAGGTATTCTTTAACGAAACCTGATCTAACGATGTCTTCGATGCCGAACTCTACGACATCAACAGAAGGCATTGTCTGCATGATCTTCATGAAGTCTAACACACCATTCTTTTCGTTGTTCTTAACGAGGTCGGACTGGGTGTAGTCTCCAGAGAAAATGATCTTACAGTTCTCACCAACACGAGTGATAATACTATCGAGTTCGTGGAAGTTAAGGTTAGAGAACTCATCAACAATAATGATACAGTCATCCATGGTAACACCACGAATGAATGATGTAGACCAGAAGGAAATAGTTTCCTGTGCCCTCAAGTTATCATACAACATTTCAAAGGCGTTGTCATCAGGCATGGTAAACATGTACTTCACCATGTTCTTATAAGGAATCTGATAAAGATTACTCTTATCCTCATGATCACCAGGCAAGAATCCAATCTCTCTAGTAGGAACCAGAGAACGAACCATGTATACCTTTTGATAAGGAGAGTCCTCTGCCAATACTTCTTGCAATGCAAGGTAAAGACTGATGAATGTCTTACCTGTACCAGCAGCACCATGCAGGACTAGGTTTTTACCCTGAGCATAGGACTCAAACACCGTCTCCTGGTTGGGAGTCAGTGGTTCAATCTGCTTGAGTTGATCTAAGTTGATCGCTTTCTTTCTAGCGTGACTAGAGGAAGCACGTCTAGCGTAAGTCTTTGGTTTAGTCTTTTTTACAGGACTCATATCAGGTATAACGAGAGAGGTTTGCACCAGGGTGGTTGGATTGGATCTTAGACATTACTTCTTTGAATCCATCAGACTGTTTAGGTTTACCGTAGGTGGTGCCAGCGACACCTGCCTGCCAGTCTTTGTCCCAATCAGGATTAGCATCCCTCCATTCGGAATACTCTTTCATGGTCTTTGTGAAGGTCTGCTTTTCACCAGTGACCTTATTTATTACAGAATATGTAGGCATTAGTCGTCCTCACATTTGATAGTTGAATTAACAGCGATTGTCATCAGTAAACTTTGCATTTGTTCTAGAAGTCTCCTGATCTCTTTCAGTTCGTCCTTCAGAGTTTCCTTCTTGCTCATTAATCAATCCTCAAACAGGGTTGTAAGTCATCCCAATCATCAGGACATCCACAGTCTTCCTCAGGACACCACTCCAATGCCTTAGCAACGGTGGGGAACTGACAGATGAAGTGTTGCTTACACAACTCTGCGATGAGCATGTGCTCTTTCTGTGTACCATTAGCAGTACGCAGATTTATATAATGGATCCATGACCGAACTGAACCTGTCATGTACAATTTTGTTGGCGTGTTCAAAGGAAGCACGGCACGAGCACACTCCTTTGCAATTCCTGCTTCAAGAAGTTCTTGATACAGGTGTTGTGCTTGATAGAAATGCTCTTCAATCTTACCTTCAAAACGTGCCTTTGTCATCTCATCGATGTCATCGATACTATTCTGTCTGTTCTTAGTGTCCTGCCTACGAAGGTCAGGAATAGGAACATCACCAAGCATGCCTGCATCAGCATAGCGTTGAGAGAACTCTTGATATGTGAACGAACGATGCCTCAAAATTTGAGGTGAAATTGCTCTGGTTGTACTGATCTCCAAGGTCATCGTTGCCTGCTCAAAGACAGACCAGTGACCATGTTTGATGCAATACGCCAGTAGTCCTGACACTTTAGGATTGGACTGATTGTTGGGGTTGCTGACACGAGCGATGTACCCCATCATTTTCTCTGCGTCTGGTGTCACAGACACAAAACATACTTTAGTCATGATGATAGAACAAGATACGGGACATAGCATGGAGACCCCATGCTTTGAGGTAACCAATAGTAGCAAGACCAAAAAGTCCTGGCATGATCCAGTTCCATAGGAACATCAATGCTACAGGAGCAAGAAAGAATTGTACTGTATTGACTAGGACTTTCTGTCCCATTTCATAATCACTCAGTGATTTTTGTTGCGATTTAATTTCATCAAGCAGTTCTTGCTTCACGCCTTCTGCTGCTTTCTTTGGATTAAAATAAACGTTGTCACTCACTTTTTGCTACTCGTTACTTTTGCTGAACCTGAACCAGGTGGAGACCACAGTTTTGGATTGACTCTTCCTTCACACTGTTGTAGGTCAAGGAATTTGTCGCGGTACTTATCATAGTAATAATCGAAGATGTCCACTACCTTGTTAGCCATAACAATATCATACTTGGTTTCCCAATGCTCGCGTACCTGGACACTGTAGGAGACCAGATACGCTGTGTACGGTAATGCTTTATCGGTGGCAAGATCTAGAGCACAATCCTCGTGAAGGATTTTTATCTTCATGAACGATTGCCCCAAACAATTTCAGGGAATGCTTCTTTCACTACAGCATGAGTGATGCGGTAATGCTTATGCAGGTCATGGTTGAAGCAATGAACCAGAACTTCTGCTTCATCCTTGTACAGACCTTCAAGCAGTTGAATGTACATGGTTTCGATGCGAAGTTGTGGGAGGTTATCTGCACCACCCTTCACATAATAGTACAACTTCTTTGCTTCATGCTCAAGCATGTTGTGTTCGGTACCTTGGGGTGCCTCGTTTGGTTTGTAAGGAACCTCACCTTCAGGAATGCGAGTCTTAACTGACTCGTCAAAGTTAAGGATGAATAGGGTACGCAATGCCTGAGTGTTATGTTCCTGCAGGATTTTGATCTTCGCTGCCTTTGTCTTAGCACCGTGCGCCTTCTTCAACACTTCATGAATCATCAATTTCATCATTAAAACTCCGTAATATGATCTAGTAGGTCGGAGAGACCTTTGGACATGAAATACTTGTACATAGAACCACGCGGGGATGGTTCAATTATTTCGTATGTATTTAGTATACTACGCGAAACGTCTTCTGGGATACAATCGAAGTCGATCAGCATCCTATTGCGTTCGTAGTTCTTGATAGTCTCCTCACTACAGAATTCTTCTGGTGAGAGTTGAGACCAGTTGGCAATCTTTGCCTTACCAAGGGGACGTTGACGCTTACCTGATGCAAAGGTGTCGTCAGAGGACAGGACGTTGGGGATACCATCAGAGCGATCACCCTTAAGGATATGCTCTGCCACATACTGATGTGGATCATCTGTCTCTACAAATTTCTTTTGGATAGGGTTGTACTGATAGACAAACTTAAACTTCTGCAGTTGCATGAAGTCTTTGTCACCACTCAGGATCAATACCTTCTGTGGTGGTTGCATGTTGTTCATCAGACGGATGTTCCTATACCCCTGGTCCTTACAAAGGACAGCGATGACATCATCTGCTTCTGCACCATCAACATCAATGACTTTGTATGGCATATGTTCTTTGATCTCGGACTTGATAGTGTTCAAGACCTCAAAGATTGTATGCCAGTCATGCTGCGATCTTTCACGATCTTTCTTTCGTGTTGCCTTGTAGTGTTGGAACTTCTTCCGACGCCAGTAATGCTTACTATCATAACAAAGAACAAGTTCGCCATACTCTTTCCCAAACTTGTTACGGTAGGACCGCAGCGAGTTCAGGACCATATGGCGAACCAGGTCTTCTTGGATCGTGTTGTTGTATAGAGTCGAAACCATCAGGTTGCTGATGCAAACCTGATTCATATCAATGAGAATCATCAGACCTCAATCATCTTCATCATCAAGTATATCATCTTCATCGCTGAATCGCAAGTACAGCAGTTCACCTGGATCTACTGTACCGTTTTCATCATACATCTCAGGATGCATAACGACCGCCGCGTATTCTGCACGTTCCTTCCATTCATCAAAAACCCCCTTGAGATTCCATGATGTCATGAAACCCAAGAGGAATGCTCCGATGGTGAGGAAGAAAGCGACGTAAAGAAATGATGTTTCACCCATGGTGCTCTCTCCTTTGTACGGTCTTAAAGTTATTTAGCGCGTTTCTTTTTATTCTTAGACCCAGGTTTCCGACCAGGTTTACGCTCATGATGATACCTCCATGCATCTTCTAGGATACTATACAGGTAGTCCTTGATCTTTCGTGCCTTTGGTTTGGGAATGTGTCCGTATGCTTCTTTGAGTGCTTTGTCGCCACCTTTGATGTACCCTGCCAGTTCTTCAACCGTATCACTCACCTCTGCCGCAACACTAGATTCAATAAATTTATCTGTGTCACGACGAGTCCACTTGTTGTTCTTCAAGTAGGAGTACATGTTAAAAAGGAAACGACCGTTAAGCATCGCTTCATCTAGTGCACGGTCAACAATAGTGAACAGTTCGTCGGTGTCAACGGTCCTTGTCATCACAGGAAGTTGCCCTCCTTGAGGTAGGAGACGGTCTCAGTGCAACCACCAGTACGTTTACCACCGATGATTACCTGTGGGAAGGTGGCACCAGGTCCAAACTCTTTGTAAAACTGTTCGCGTGTGAACTGTGCATTCAGACTGTACTTGGTGTAAGGCCATCCTTTCATCCGAAATACTTCTTCGATCTTATTGCAGTAAGGACAACCTGCCCTTGTATAGATCATTGCTGCGCCAGGTGTTGCCATAGTAATCAATTAATTTACTTCTATGTATCGTAACAAAGTTAATAAGCGTCGTCAACAAATGATTGACACACTTTGGGATTCTTTTTACACCATGCTCTGACGTATGAATCAGCGTCAACCTCCATGGTGTGATGAGCATGGTTGTGAATCATGCCTACGAGGATCAGGAATCCAATCAGCATCACATTGATATGTGTCACTGGATGCTTCAGGGCACGACTGATATACAATCTCATGAAAAAAGGGGTCCGTAGACCCCCGAATCATAGCACGATATTATCAGAACGACCAGGTTGCACCAAGTTTAGTTCCGTAACCGTTGTCGGCATCATCGATACCACCAGCGAATGCGAATTCACCATAGATGGAAAGTGCTTCAGTAGCAGAAACGCTTGCACCAACCTTACCAGAAAGAACGGTGTCGCTTTCGCCACCGTCAACGGAGACGAAACTAGGTCCAACCTGAGCATAGTAACCAACCGAACCAACTTCGCCAGCATAGCCAACGTGAGCGTCGGTAGTTGTACCCGTGTAGTCGGAGCCCGTGAAACCAGAGTTCGCTTCTACGTTAACGTAGGGTCCTGCAAAAGCAGCACCAGCGAACAGAGGAGCAGCAGCGGCGGCTGCAAGGATAGATTTGATCATTTGTTTTTTACCTTTTGTTTACTTGCGGAGTGTTTACCCGCAGATGATAGCAGACTCGACATGTCTGCGTCAACTGTCACATGAAGATGGTGTGCCAGTTGTAATAGTTCGTAACGTGTGGGTCACGAACGAGTATTTATACTATCAGAGAAGTCAGTAATCTGTCAAGTGTGCCAGTTTACTTTCTGGTTTTCCGAAGATGATCCATCATCATCTCCTTGTCCTCTTCGCTGAGAGTAACCTCATCTGCTTCGGGGTCTGGATCTGGTGCTGGGTTTGGTTCCAACACGGGGATGAACTCATCCCTTCCAGGAGTATAGTTGATTCTCTGCAATTCGCCAAGGGGGGAGCGCCAGTATTTCTGAAGTTTTTTCAGCATTTTCTTGCGACCCTTGGGATCATTAGGATATTTCTTGAGAACTTTCTGAATCTGCTTCAGTTCTCGTGTGGATTTTGCGAGCGATCTCTCGGCACGTAGTTCTTTAGGGTCCTTTCCAAAACCTTCTGACATAATTAGTAACCTTCTCTGTGTGAGTTGTTCACGAATGTGTTGCTCCAAGCAGCGATGTCAGCGGACACCTCGTACTTGGTTTCGGCAGTCGTGGATTCGGGATCGGTTGAAGCGATGCGGATACGGAACCTAATCCTATCTGCAAACTTATCGCTACACCAGTACCAGACCTTTGAGTCTTTATTGTGTGACTCCTGATAGATTGCCTCAAGAGGAGTTCTCTGAGGAATCTGAGTCCTGTAATTTCTACGGTCTGATCTACCATTATCGTATATAGGTGACTCTTCGTCAAGGTTACCTTGCACTCTTGAATGGTATCTCCACTCCTTAGGCATCTTAAACCCTGACTCCTGGTCAGGATAGAAGGGAGAGTTAGCAGGGTTCTCTTCCTCTTTGTCACGTACAGGTGGGTAGGTCAATTCAAATGTCTGACCAGCAGAGTATCCAGTACCAGCATCCAAGATCTCTACGATCTCACACCATACAATCTGACGTTCATACTTACGTGTGTTTCTCGATGCACCATACTGATCATCCTCAGTTGATTTGATGTTGAGAGACACAGGCATAAACATCACACGGACCTTTGCATCACCTAGAGGACAAGACTCATCCCTCAAGTAATAGTCATGGAACCATGCGTCAGGGTGGAAGTTAGTGTATTCCTGTGGGGATGCATCAGCACCCTCAATGTATCCTGCTTCCCTGATTGTTTCCCACACCTCATAAAGGTCTTCGTCACCATAACTATTTGCTTGGTTACCACTCGTGACCTCACCGCTTGACACTGATGCGAGGGTGTCTGGTTGGTCTGCCCACCATCCAAACAGTCCACGGTCATGCGCGAGGTGGTAGCGAAATTCGGGATCATCATCATCAGGATTACGTTCAGGCATTGCCTTCTGTTCAATCCTAGACACAGGGAATGATGGAAATTTAAGAATGCGTCGGACGTTGGACGATACACCACTGCGATACTGCGGACCAGTGTCACCGAATGATACTAGGAATCCACCGTAACCAAATACTTTCTTGACACCTTTGTTTCCTAATCCTCTATTGTCTTCGTTGTATGGAATCCTACGATCAATAGAATCAGGTTCCTCAATGATGATACCACCGTAACGATTGTCGTTCGGTTGACTGCTGTTGTCACCATAGAACCATGAGTCCATGGACCATCCATCATTGCCAGTACCATCCTCATCAGGACCGATGGTTGAGGTCTCAGGTACCTCATTCCGTGCGTTGTTACGCCACACGGGACACATCACATAGTCATCACTGTCACTGTTACCCACACCAGAACCATTACCACCGTTAGATCTTCTTCCACTGAAGTAAGACCAGACGAGTTCTTCATTCTTACGGTTGCCCTTCCTATCGTATAGAGCATCCATATCGAAACCAATGGTACTACCACCAACCACTTGCTCGTCAGTGTTGACAGAAGTTGCAGGTGTATAGTTGTCTGTCTGACTCATACTACCCAAGTTAATGGTGAAGTTATGGTCAAAGTATTGTTCATCGTTATCGTACAGTGCCAGTTTAACCTGGTTCATTGACTGGAAGTTTGCCTTGTGGATGTCAACCACAGTCAACCTGAGTTTATCTTTTCTGTATACCTGCAGGTTGTCTTGGAAGATGTGACCGACGTGTGGCCATCTCTTCATATGGAACTTCTCTTCCCAAATCTGAGTCCATGAACCACCCTGAGGTTTTCTCTCCAATCTAAGAGTGAACCTCATACACTCACCCATGGTGCTGGATGTGATAGAACCAAACGCCATGATCTTAAAGTTGCCATTGGCAATGACCTGCAAGGTCTGGCTCTTGTTAATCTTTGTCTGATACTTACCAGTACATTTACCACACTCATACTCCATACCACCATCCTTGTCTGGCATCTCCATGGACCCACACTCGGTTCTAATGACAGTTACGTCCTTGAATGTACCTGCGAACTTACGAGGGTCACAGGGCGTCCTCTGGACGTTAGGGAGCAACACCTTGGGTGGGTTGGGATCACGATACACGTAGCACTGGATGCCCTCATAGAGGTATCCAGAACCATTCCATGCCAAGTTGTACAAGACCTTGAAGTCATCGTAGTCTTCATCACCATCGAGAAGATCTTCCCACCACTGGTATCTACCTTGTAGTCTAGTGAAGTCTTTGTCTTTCCAGTTCAGTCTGGCATCAGAGAACATTGCCAAGTCCTGCTCTGCACTGTCGAGATTAGTCCTCCATCCACCATTGTTACTGGTCTCAGAGAAGGAGACAGTATCACCATCACTCACACTGTTCTGATCGTTACCGTCAGGAACAATAAAGAATCCTAGGTACCCACCAGCATACTCCTTGAGTTTATCCAATGGGATTCTCATGACACCTAGTCCTGCTGAGTTGGTGCCATCTGCTTTGATGATCTTACCGTAGGACGGTTCGGGAGGAGCGTTGTTAACGCCCTGTGAGGGTGCCTGAGCGAGGTAATAACCCCAACAGTTCTCATACCCTGCAGCACCCTTGTGGATGTCGTAGAAGATGAACAGAGAGGTCTTAGGATTGTATGGCAGCGGATAGATCTGATACTTCTTAATGATCTGCGGTGGTCCGAACTGATCATTGATGTCATACCTATGGTCCTTGTCAACTAGGTTACCGTAAGCGTTGTAATACCTATGCAGTGCTGCAATCTCTTCATCCTCACCGATGTAAGGAATAGATTTGTTCTTATCTTGGAATACATAACCCAAGATCTGACCCTGTGCCATGCCAGCAGAGTCCATCGTTGAACGTTCACCGTCTCCTGGGGAGTCAGGTGCACCTGGGTTTGTAGTCAGGAAGGTATCAACAGTAGAACTTGAATAGAATGAGTAGAGAGGAACAGAATTTCTCTCATGATTCTTAAGGATATAGAAAGCAGGTTTCGCATTCGTCAGTGTATATCCTGCGGGTGCATTAGGTTCAAGGTGATATGCGTGGTTGATTCCTTGACCACCAGATGTAATCTCAATCTCAACGTCTAAATTCTTTCCATACTTAGGTGTGTTTGAGATCGTAGATGTAAATACCTGTCCAACAGACAGACTACTGGTGTTAGGTGTGGATACAACTCTCCACTCAGAGTCCATGTCACCATCACTGGTGTCACCTCTGCCCTCGATAGTAAATCCATTGAAGGAGTGTGAGATAGTTTGACCATTGCTCTGGAAATACTGAGCACCGTTCTCCATCTTCTGCCACTTACCATTCCAAGATCCATCGGACTTGGATGTCATAACAGATTTGTTGTGGTTACCTGGTCCCATAAACACACGTAGCACAGGGATACCAACCTCGCTACCACTGGTCAGAGTGCTCTCGTAAACGGGGATCCTGTCAGGGAAGCAGTTCTTAATACATATGAAATCTAGGTCAGCATTCCAACCACGGGGTACATAGGACTCACAGTCGCCCCTAGGAGGTTTCCAGGTGCCTGTAGCGTATGGTCTGAACAAACACTCCAAGGTCTGCTCAACACAGATCTCCCATTCCTCGTTAGGTTCACCTGTTCCTTCATCACAAATTAATATTTCTCCTGTCTCTAAATCTTTGAACTCGTTTGCTCGTGTTGTTGCTACAACAGTACCATCGATTAAACCCACACGGATCCTTTCACAGTCACCAGTAACATCATAGTGTGGCCAACCTGGTTTACCTGGGTCGGGAACTTGCAGTTTAATTGTTGGACCCTGCTTACACACGAGTCCATTCGCCAGGTCAGGGAAGAAGTCACACATCCATGTCCAACCTGGTTCTAAGGGAACGGAAACGGAGGGGGGTGGGTCAATGGGTGTGATGCCAGGGAGAGTCGTCGGTGCTTTATCTGGATAGCATCGACCGATGATCTCCTTAATAACTTCATTAGGAGTTAGTTCTGGTTCTGGTTCTGGTTCATCATAGTCATCAGGTGCCAGGTCACCACGGGACGGTGGTAAGGGAAGTTCATCGTCTTCATCATAACAACGTCCCTTATCATCCAGTTCACCTTGAGTTACCTCATTGCCTGTCGGTATGTTGGCAGGCGGTGGCGGTGGTTCAAATTCCTTTGCAGGGTTTGAACCATCATTCGCTGGGTTCGGTTGTAGATTTAGATCATCGTCATCACCGTAACAATGAGGACCGCCACTGTTAGTCATTCAACCAAAAGTTCTTTACATCTTATTTAGATAGTCTTTTTCAGTTTGGTATGGGACAGACCCACCAGACCATATCTTATACCCTTCCACTATCTCAGGTAACAACCACTGATCCACCCGATAACAATACTTCCAGTTGACTGGTTGGATGCAGTTCATCACAACCACTTGCCAGAATGCAACCAGGTGGATCAAAAGTGTTTTCACTTAATATACCCGTTCTTTCGCAACCACTCACCAGTCTTAGGAGTGGGAGGATACACCTTCCACATCTCACCAGCAGCACATGCTTGCAGTGCTTGCATGGTCATATTCTCAGTACGACCTGCCCATCCTGCTTCTGCTTCCCAAGGCACAGCATTCTGAGGATAGGTACGCTCTGCCATGACACGCCAGATCATAGGCACATCATCTTCAGGTTTGATGATAGCAATCATGCTGTTCTCAATGGTGCCTGCCATACAATCCTGTGCAGCATGCCATCCTTCATGACGCATCACTTGCATCAGAATGTGTGGTTCATCCATGTACTTCCTGTTCAAGAAGAAATTATTACTTACAGTATGGTAGACACCACGATGTCCTAGTGGGAAATACTTCTCATCAGCAAGGAACACTTTGATTCCAATTTGATTGAGTGTCATCAACATAGTATTGAACTCTGCTGATACAAATGTGAATCTTTCAGGGTCCTCATAGTTAGTGGACACATCGAGAAGACTAAACACCTCCTCTACATCATCTGTGCACTCACGTAGAAGCATACAACCCATGGCATCCATGGAGTGATAACCCTTTGTGATTTTCTTGGACTGGTCTTGGGCGGAATGGGCAGGTAGGACAACCACTGCCGCAGCAACCGCGATTATAAATTTCCACATAAAAATAGGGGTCGTTAGACCCCAGAAGTATAGCAGGTTTGTTGGATTTTGCCAATAACCTAGCGGCGACGATACAAAACCTATTTAGGTAAAAAAATACCCCGAATTTTTTTTCGGGGTTTCTGTAAACTTAAAGGGCATTTCCCCTGGGAAGAACTTCCTCTGGGAATACGAACGACTCATGAGGTTGATCAACTGGTGCCAACCATGCACGTAGTCCTTCATTCAAAAGGATGTTCTTGGTGTAGAACGTTTCAAATTCAGGATCCTCCGCTGCACGAATCTCCTGAGATACAAAGTCGTAAGCACGGAGATTAAGAGCGAGTCCAATAATACCGATAGAACTTGTCCAGAGACCCATGACGGGA
>MDTD01121743.1_pt1 | contig 41763 bp, 33 predicted proteins | sample 811221 | NCBI WGS metagenome assembly MDTD01 (sample SAMN05326646, study PRJNA326480) | marine metagenome | isolation source: seawater | place: Pacific Ocean: South West | collected 2011
CCGTCTTTGTAGGCAACCAGGATGTCGAGTCCATCTTTACCGGTTTTCCTACGGTCGGAAATTGAACGGACAAGTGCGAACTCACCGATCTCTTTGCGCGCTGGTTTGTGTTCAACAAACGTTTCTGACACAGGGTCGTAAAGCTCAAGAACGATGTCTGCTCCCTCTGTTGTAATACGGTCCGGCAGATTATCTCCGTTCACATCCCAAAGACCGACCGAACGCGTTTCAGGAACGGAGAGTGTCGGTCCTGAATCTCCAATGCTTACCGGAATAATCGCCGTCGGAGAATCGATTTCAGTGGGCGTACCGAGTGCCTGTCCCTGCAAGTTGAATCTCCACTGCAGATATTTACTTCCTTCAGCGGGAGGACCTTTTACTTCGAAATATCTGACAACAGCATGGATGACATCACCTTGACGAAAGAGATCGGTGACGCCTGATTTATAGAGCGGTGCTTTATCCGTGTTGAAGCAGCTTTGGCAATCGATCTCGCTGATCGTCAAGTTGGGAGAGATTTTGTAGAGATCAATATCTCCGTTCCACATTTCTGTTTTTTCCGCGTTTGCGAAACCTCGGCCAACAAGCATCTCGAACGCAAAATCACCGTCTAGGTTGGTAATCAGACGTCCCGCGTTATAGTCGCAACCAGCTCCTTTGGCTTGGATACTCCATAGATACTCCAACGAGCCCGGAGGATCGTCAGAGCCGCTGTCAAAGGGCAGTGGGGCGCTTGTGAAGAGATCGACACTCGGGTCGCATCCATGGCCAGCGATAAATTCTGGGAATCCATCAAAATTTAGGTCCGCAGCCATGAAGCGCGTCAAATCGTGGGTCGGAACGTTTGTTTGTTGCAGGATGAACTCTTTTTTACCCACTTCGGGTCCCACCAGCCATGTCAGTATTGACGCGTTTTGAGCCGGTGCCATGAGTAGCGAGAGTTCTTTGGAGAACACGGTTTGCGTCGTTGGTGGCGTGAGGTCGACTGCGACCGGGTTCCCACGCGCGAAGTTCGTAGAATTGGCGGACTCGATTTGGGTGAGAACGGTGCCCTCATGGTCGAAGATCTTATATCCTGTCCCGCTAAAGATGATCGCTTCCATTGTTCCGTTGCCGCCCATATCCACGAAAAGTGCGCCTGGCACGGTGGGACTTTTGGGTAACTTAAGTTTCGACCATCCTTCGCAGGTGGAGAAACATAAGGGATCTTGATTGGGATCGCATGGCTGAACGGGTGTTGATGTGTCTTTGTTTGGACCTAAGTCGGTTGGGTTAACGTCATCATCTGATGATGCATCAGTGTTCGACCCGTCTACGAGAGGACTTGTATCCGACACGGTGTCGGGCGTTGGTGCGTCGGCGAGTATGTCCTCGATTACGGGAATATCGACCGGTTTTAACGCGTCCGATTGTGTATCACCACCACTGGTATCCAGGGTGGCATCGACATCGAGTGTGTCCGCGCTTGTGATGTCTTTGGGATCCACTGCGGGATCCTCCATGCAGGCATAGGCATTGAGGTTGGGATCCAACACGCATGTAAATCCCGATGCGCAGGGTGAATTAGGACCGCATGCGAACACACGGGCTTCAAGGTTGAGGTTATCGCCGCACCCAACCAGACCCGCGATGAGCCATAGGATTAAGGTTTTGAGGTTTCTCAAAACTGTCCTCCTGTCGAGACCATAAGACCTTGCTTGGTGGGTATAATCGAGACATTAGATTCGTCGTCATCAACCACCCAGAGAGCCACTCCCGTGACGAGCATTGCCGCACCGGCGATGCCTGTTATTAGAGCCGCAGTGTCGAGGGCGTTCGCGCGATCTCGTATCTCATAGGCATCGAATTGGCTTACACCGCTGGTAAGTCCAGACTCCTCGAGTTGTAGCCTGTTTGCCAAATCTTCGCGGTCGTTTGCCGCGACCTCCGTCATGATTCCCATACTCACTGCTAAGGCTAGGCCTGAGCCGATGGTAATCCACTTCCATGGCACATTCTGTTTACCCGATGGGGTATGACGTTTGTTTAGGTGTGCTGCGCGTCCATGTTCGGTCGTCATCAATTGGCTATCGATTGCTTCAATTCGCTCGATTGCTTTCTCTTTTCTTTTCTTCTCGACACCATCTTGAATCGTGAAAGTTAGGTAGAGCTTCTTGGCCTGCTCTAACTTACCGGCTTTTTCGTATGAGCGTGCAGCGTTGTAGAGGAGCGCAGGATCTCCAGCCAGTTTGTATGCTTCATGGAAGGCATCCCCTGCCGATAAAAATTTCTTCGCCTTCAGGTGACCCATACCAACCTTGTACCAGGTATCCGCACTGAGTGATTCGCTCGCCATAGCCTTATCCACACCGAAGGAGAAGGTCATTCCGCAGAGACTTACGAGACATAGGGCGGTAAAAAGAAAGCGGTTCATTAACTCTAGCTTATGGAACGTTTGGCGACTTGCAAGCATTGCCTGGGCGATGCCTTTGCCCGAAATCATGGAAGCAGCTAGACATCGCTCAACTCTCTGCACACGATAGTCTCGCAGAGTCGGGGAACTCTCTGCACTTGAAGGAGTAGTCGATTATGGAAGCGTCGATCCTTAACTTTTGGTTTGGGGCAGATATCAATGCGATATCTCGAGAGCACACATTGCGTTGGTTTCGCTCGGACCCGTCTTTTGATCAAGAGATTGCCCAACGTTTTGGGAAGCTTCATAAAGCGGCGGTCCAAGGCGCCTTCCGTGATTGGTGTGACCGGCCCCGTGGACGGCTAGCGCTCCTCATTCTACTGGACCAGTTTAGTCGCAATCTAAACCGAGAGAGCCCCCTTGCTTGGGCCCAAGACCACGTGTGCCAGGAAATCGCAATCGAAGGAGTCGATATCGGACAAGATAGGGAGCTGCATCCGATAGAAGCGGTCTTTTTCTATATGCCATTCCAACATTCTGAGAACTTGGAACACCAAGAGCGTTCCGTCACGCTGTACCAATCGCTCTGCGAGAGGTTTCCATCCTCCGATGCTGCTCGGCGCAGTCTTGAATCGGCCCAATATCATCGAGATCTCGTGGCGAAGTTTGGTCGATTTGCACACCGCAATCGCATACTTGACCGCGCGAATACACCCGAAGAAACGGCCTACCTGAATGCGCTTCCCGAAGGAAAAGCATTCTAAGCCGGAGTTCCGCATGAAGGGCTAGGGAGAGTCCACCGTGGCGGCCTGGTACTGTTCAGGCAGTCCGATATCATTCCAACTTTCCTGCATATGGTACCCACCGATTGGTTCGTCTCTATCGATGCATTCCTGCCACAGGTGCGTGATCGGAAAATCCTGGTTGGGTGGAATGTTGTCGAGGAGTTCTGGATTTACGACGTAGATTCCAGCGTTGATTTGGTAGTTCAGGCTCGGTTTCTCTGTCAGTCCAAGAACCCGGTCACCATCGAGTTCGGCCACCCCAAAGGGGACCTCCACTTCATGCTGACGTAATGCAAGCGTGGCCTTGTAGCCACCGTCTTGGTGAAAGTTGAGGAGCCGCGTGACATTGATTCGCGTAAGAAGGTCGCCGTTCATGACAACCAGCGGATGACTTGGTTTTTCAGGCAAGAGCCCGAGGGCCCCGCCTGTACCTAGTTTTTCCTTTTCGCGCAGGTACTCGATGCGACAGAAAAACCGTGTTCCGTCTCCGAAGTAGTCTTCGATCATGGACCCGAGGTATCCAACGGATAAGAAAATACGACGGATACCGTGGCTGACTAGATGTTCCACAATATGTTGGAGGATAGGACTTCCGCCCACTGGAAGCATGGGTTTGGGAACCCCTTTCGTGAGTTCTCCGAGTCGCCTACCTTCGCCACCAGCCATCACCACGGCCCAAGACTCGGAGGTTCCGCCAGTCATCTCGCGGCGCAATGTCGTGATGTTGAGCAGGATTCCATCACCCCCCACAATGGGGAGAAGTGGTATGCGCCTTGCGAGCATGATTTGTATGGCAGAGGCTCGGTCCGTCTCCGGACCGATAGACACAAAATTAGTTGTAGCAGCAACTCTTGCTGGTCCGTGTATGTCACCACCTGCAATGAGATATCGGCGAACATCTCCGTCCGTAAGCACCGCATGTAGCCTACCGTTTTCGTCGCACAGTAGGGCTGTCGCCAATCCTGTTCGGTCGATTACTTTCATGCAATCGATCACGGAGGTCTCCAGACCTACCTTGATGTCGTCTGCGCCCGCCTGCAAAAGTCTCTTCATCGAAGCACCCGAAAGAATTGATGGAGGTTGACCTTCCCACGCTGAGTGTGTGGTGAAGACTGTGAACTCTCCCCTAAGTTGGCCATAGTTGTTGGGGTGATCATGTACCCACTACATCCGGTCGTCGAGAGATTTGCCCTTCGCATGGGACAATGCGGGTACGCAGACGCCTATAGCTTCGATTAACGTATCCATTTCCGGTCCATCTCCTCCGGAGCAGGCCGTGTCCACCATCTTGAGTAAGTCCTCAAGTCCGCTGTGATCGAGCCGAGCTTCGATTCCCCAAAATGCGCTTAGGCCTATATCTGTCGTTGCCTCATCAAGGGCAACGAAGGTCTCCATCAACTTTTCACCGCTAGTGTCTGCTGGCGTTAGAAGCAGCGGATACTGTCCTTGTTCCAGGCAGTCACCAAGAGCGTCGCGTGCCTCAGATTCGTTTCGAAAGATCGTAGCCTCAAGGCCATGATGCTCAAGCACAGCATGAGCGATTTCTACAAACGAGAATCCATCCCGCTCCGGATCCATCTTGGGAACGATAATGTGGCCGCCAGGACATAGCGTGGCGGCCAGAAGGCATAACTGACCGGCTTCAGCCAGCGAGACGAAGTAGCGACGCACCGACTCTGGTGCAGCCAGAGGCTGACCTTTCTCTAGACGCCGTAGGAACGCCCAAGGAAGACTTCCGTCCGAAAACGCCACATTCGCAAAACGGGCCGTTGTTACCCGCGGAAGAGGAGGCGCTTCGCCTCCATCCAACACACTGGCAGGATTACCCGGTGTTGCGTGAAACCATAAGAGTGACTCCATGGCTCGTTTGGATGCTCCCATCAAATTGATAGGGTCGGCAGCCTTGTCCGTAGAGACCAAAAACACTCCATTCGAGCCATGTCCATGGTGCCGAAGCGCAGCTAGAAAGCGGTCAGCCTTCACGAGATTAACCTCTAGCATACGAAGAAGGCTCAGTGCATCTCGTTCACTGCGAACATGCTTTAGTGCCGCAAAACTCAGCACGAGATCGTAGGGTTCTGCAGCTGCCAAATAAGACGCAGCCAGGGAGGACCCGTAGTCGAGTGGTTCCACATTGAACTCGCCACGGAATGGTTCGGGCATAGAGCGCAATGTTCGAATTAACTCTGCGAGGTTATTCTCGCTGGTGTCCATCACTGTGACGGCAGCTGGCTCGAAACCGAGAAGCTCAAAGAGCGTTGCAGAGCCGATACTTCCCGCCGCCCCGATCATGAGTACGCGTTTTCCACGCACGGCTCTCGACAGATCGTTGCTTCGAGCATCCAGATCGGATTGGAATAGACTCGTGTCGCGATCTGTGAAGCGCGCAGTCAGTGCTTCGATTTCTGGAGTCAGGCAAAGGGCCATAGCGTGCAGACGCTACCTGAGCGGATCGGGAACCGCAAGATGCGCGTGATTCAACCATCGGCTGCATGGAGGTTCCGAGCGGCTCGTTCGCTACCTCGGTTTCTAGCATCTCATTGTCTGTTTGCGGTTCGGGTACTTTCCCTCTACAACCCAACCGGGTACCTTTGAGGTTAGACTGGGACTGACAATGGGCACACTCATCACGTTCAGTGGCGTTGATTGCGCCGGAAAAAGCACGCAACTCGAGCTCCTGGAGGCACGTTTAAGAGCGGAGGGACATCGCGTGCGTACGCTATGGTTCAGGCCTGGCTACTCCAAGGAACTAGACGGTCTACGTGCCGCAGTGCGGCGTGTTCGTCCAGGGGCATTGCCTCGTTCGGATGGCGCCGATTCACAACGCCGAGACGAGGTATTTCAAAAGCCCACCATTCGCCGATCGTGGGTCGCGATGGCACTCGCCGATTCACTGGTACAGTACGCATTGAAGCTACGAACATGGATTGCTCGAGGAGATGTGGTGCTCTGCGACCGCTATCTGTGGGACTCAGAGATGGATTTGCGTCTACGGTTTCCCGAATTAAAAGAGCCTGTCCGTCGCGCCATGAAGGGCCTTGATCTCCTGTGTCCAAAGCCTGATCTCGCGCTACTTCTTGTCTTATCCATGGAAGCGGCAAGTCAGCGTATGGCTCAAAAGGATGAGCCATTTCCAGACCCGGAAGAGACCCGCCACGATCGATACCATCGGTACATGTCTCTGGCTTCCAGCGGCAATTTTGCCGTGATTGATGCAGAAGGAGGTCGGGACGACGTTGCAGAACTCATTTGGAGACAGGTATGCGCGTCGCTGAAATGAGAGCCCGCGAGGATTTCGACGCGGTGCTCACGGCGACATTGTCCAACGGGTGGTCCCAGCAAATCGGCACCGAGATGAGCGTGTCCGCATCCAAGGACTCGCAAGGGCTCGCATTTCGCTATCACCGTTTTTTGGGTGCTTACTACACCGCACACCTCGGTTCTCGAGGACGTCAGTTCTTGCGAGATGGCATTCGATTTACACCCAATCGGCGCCGACTGATGGCACAATGGCTTGCCACTGAGCTGCTCGGCAACCAAGTCGGCCTTAAACTTCTAAGCCAGGGAGGCTTTTGGCTATCTCCGCCTGTGAAAGAAGCGCAACAGTGGGTTGTGATCCCAGGTAATCAGCGAGTTCGAGTCTTCGACTTCTCAACCATGACGACCCGAGTGTTTCTTAAGGAGGGTTTCCAGGCTCGTACCATGCAGCAGGAAATCGCCCTACGCGGGTCTGGAAAGCAAGGACCCTTTCAACCCATCAGCGATGCGTGCCCGCACGGAACGTTTTTAGAGGAACCTATTCTCGATGGCTGGGACCTCAATCGAGTTCCGCCTTGGATGAACCGAAAAAAGCTGAAGAAGCGAGCAAGCAACCACCTCTTGCGTTGGCTTGAGCGCACTCAAGAGACCGTGAGCCGAAGAGATTACGTGAACGAACTTATTCTTCGGTTAACCGACTCCCTCACGAACGTTAGGCTTAGATACGGAGATCGTTTACCACAGGCAGAGTCGTGGATTGCATCGCTTCAAGATCGAACCGAGATCCTTCCCGACCAACTCATAACCGCTCAGACCCACGGTGATTTTCAGTGGGGAAATGTCTTCGTCGATCGCGGCGGCGAAGACATTGTCTTGATTGATTGGGAGCATAGTAAGCGACGAAGTCTTCATTATGATTTCTTCACCGAATCCTTGGAAGCTAGGCGTTTCTCTCTCGGCAATCGCATATTCGTCCGACGAATGCGGGCCTATCTAGACGGTAAGACGCTGGGGGCTCCTATCGACACTCTGGGTGGTAATAAACGCGTAGGCCTCTTGGCCGTTTGCCTGTTAGAGACCCTGGAGTTCTTTTTGAGTGAAGCGCTCTCTGGGCCCTATAAAACACCTCCAGAGTCCCTTCTGGGTGTGATAGAACAATGGCCATTGGTGGACGATGAGTTGTCTAGAAGCGAAAGGCCGTAGCTGATGAAAATAGCGCTGCATCTAGGGACGCTTAGAGGGCATGGATCGGCTGCCGTTGGCCGAAACATCCTCACTGAACTCATTAGCCAGGGGCAACATCATGAGTTTCTCGTGTGGGTACCTGCGGAATGGTCCATGACTTACGGCATTGGACCTGAATCCTTCGGGCCCAACGTGACTGTCAGGCAAACAAGGCCCGGTCTGCTGCAAAAGATGGCGACTGAAAACATTCAAATGCGCCTTGCAATGCGTCGTTTTGGTACGCAGTCGCTCTTTTCTCTGGGTGACACGAGTCTACCAGCATGTCCGGTTCCTCATCTTCTTCTCGTTCAGCAAGCTCATCTCTATTTGCGGCCGCGAGATCGAGACTTCCCGGTGCCTAAGGCCTTCGAACTGAAAGTCGGAGCGATGACGGCTTACTTTCGCGCAGCCCTCCGGAGCCTCGACAAGATCACCGTACAGTCATACACGATGCGGCAAGGGTTAATGGAGCGCTACGGTATTGCTGAGGACAAGATCGTTGTGATTCCATCGGCAATTCGGGGATTTCCACAGCTTCTTAAAGAGCCCAAGGCGCAGGATATTTCGGGTCCGACCCTCTGTTATGTCGCCAGTGGATCGCCCCACAAAAATCACGAACTCCTGGCTGACGTGCTGCATGGACTGATGGGTTCATTTCCAGACCTACGTTTACGACTCACCGTCTCCCACTCCTCGGTGTCGGGTCTCGTAAAGCGTGCGCGTGAACTCAAGGTGCTCGAGAACATTGATTTTATGGGATCGATGCCATTCGATGAGGTTCTCAAAATGATGAAAGCCTCCACGATTGCCCTCATGCCATCCAAACTCGAATCGTTTGGTTTTCCCTACTACGAGGCAATGGCGTTGGGTCTTCCACTGGTTGCCGCAGATAAGCCTTTTGCTCGGGAGGCTTGCGGAGACGGTGCCCTGTACGCCGATGCGAATGATCCTGCTCCCTGGATTGGGGCGATCGAGGACCTTCTCTCTAAAAAAAGCGCGCGTACTGCGCTGGGTAAGAAAGCGCTTCGCCGTTTTCGAGCCGTGGAAATCGGATGGGATGAAGTTGCAACCCGTTATCTCGATACACTCGAGCATCTTGCCGCTGGATAAATGAAGATTGACGAGTTTAACGCAACGTTGAACGATCGACTTCACCCTCAAGGACAACAAAGCGAATCATGACAAAATTGACGCGAAATCTAGTGTTAGGAGATCACCAACCGCGTGATCTACGACTTGTCACTCTGGACGCCATGGCATCCTTCGGTAGGCCGGCAAGGCTCGAGGCCGTTCGGGCATTTGGGCGTGAGCGAATTGATGATTGGCTTCGGTTTGCTGAGGATAATCGGGTTGCTCCCATTGTCGCCCACACCCTGATTGAAGCCTATGGCGATGACTTTGCGCAGGCCGAGGAGGCGAAGGCCATTTACGCACGAAGCGAGCGTCGCATGGCAGTCCTCATGGAGGAATTGGACGCCGTTGCGGCACGCCTTGCGAAAGAGGGAATCGGATTGGTGGCCTTAAAAAATGCTGGCATTGCGCGCGGTATCTTTCCGCATGTGGGCTGTTGTCCGATGGGAGATCTGGACGTTTTAATCGACAAAACTCGGTTTCGTGAGGCTCATCGCCTCATTGAGGAAACGGGTTTCGTATTGGCAACACGTGGCACGGTTGAGTCGGCGGACCTGGAAGAGGGTCTTGCTCATGGTGGGACTGAGTACCGCCGGGAAGTCGGTGGAGAAGAGGTGTGGTTTGAGCTTCAATGGCGTCCAGTCGCCGGTCGGTGGATCCGCCAAGATCAGGAGCCGAAAGCCGCCGAATTGATCGCCAGGTCGGTTCCAATCGAGGGTACCGATGTGCGTTTGTTGAGTCCCGTGGACAATATGATTCAGGTGTCATTGCACACGGCCAAACACTCGTATGTGCGAGCTCCCGGTCTCCGCCTTCATACGGACGTCGACAGATTGGCCATATTCCAAACACCGGATTGGTATGCGGTGACACGGCAGGCGAAGACGTTAGAAATAACGACAGCTGTCTTCTTTTCCTTGGCCCTTGCTCAAACGCTCTTGTCGACGCCGATTCCTGCGCATGTGCTTGAAGCCCTGGCACCTAATCCGCTCAAACGGGAGGCTGTGACTGCGCTTTTAGCAAAAGCGGATGTGTTTGAGCCCAACCAAGCTAAATTCTCTCGTCCCGAGATGATCGCCTTACACGCCTTCCTTTATGATGATTTTCACGGACTCCTGGCGTCTGCGATGGACACGTCGAAGTCCGAACTGACGGTCAGGAACTTGCCTCAGGGCCTATGGCGGGGTTTCAATCGCATGAAGGATATCCTTACGCGCTACCAAGCGTAGGGCGCTGAATACAACTGGAGAAGGCTTGAAGAGGAAGACACTCAAAGTTCTGTCCTGTGTGGGGGGTGGCCCCATGGAACGACTTGTTCGGGAACTGCGCGGACTGGGACAGGAAGCCTCGGTGCTGGATGAATTCGCACCCAGCCGATGGCGTGAGCTGATGAATCAAGGACGCTCCGGCCGGACTTGGGCACGACTCAAATCTCTCGCGGCGTTTCCCTTAAAGTCCCTGGCTGATGCGACTTTTGGTGATACCGAGACAGTGATACCCACGACGAATCCATTTACGTTGCCTCCGTGGATGGTGATGACCCGTGCGATTCACGGTCGTATGGTTGTGCCCCTCGTCTACGACCTTTATCCAGATGCTATGGAGGTAGCTGGCGTCGCCAGTTCCCAGGGCGCCGTGGCTCAAGCGGCGCGATTCCTTAATCGAATCATGGTTCAAGAGGCCGATGGAGTTGTATTTATCGGTCGTCGAATGGCCGATCATGTGATTGCGAATTACGGAGAACCAAAGCGCTACACCATCATTGAAACAGGGGCTGATGCGAGTGAGTTCGATCCCTCATCACTTGGGCCGGCCGAGAGTCAGACAGAGTTAGAGGCATTCTGCGACGACCATTTTGTGATCTCGTACGTCGGGGCAATGGGAGCGATGCATGATTGGCAAACGCTCGCTGAGCTAATTCCAAATGTGTTGGAGCGTCATGAGAAGGCAGCCTTTGTGATTGCTGCGACAGGACCTGGAGTTGCGTCGTTAAAGGATGCGCTTCAGACGCTGGATTCCCCACGCTTACGCTTTATTGAGCCGCTTTCAGATAACGCATGGGCTCGTTTGCTGGTTCGATCCCACGTCTCGTTGGTGAGCTTGCGCGAAGAAGCACGTCATACAAGCTGTCCTTCGAAGACATTCAGTGCGTTGGCAGCATCATCAGCTGTTCTGGCTATTGGACCGGTGGATTCGGACCTGGGAGATGTCTTAGTCCAGTCTCAAGGCGGTCGTATGGTGGGTAATGGCCGTGTGGATGAAGCCGTTTCGATTCTCTCTGAGTGGATGAATAATCCAGAGGCTCATCACGTGGTTCGAGAGAAGGCTAGAATGGCAGCGAGAACTCGATGGGACATGCGAGTTCTTGCCAAGCGTTGGGATGACTTTTTGCAAACGACGCGACGGGCGCGTAGTGGATCAAGGCAACCTCCTTTGTCTAAACGCGCCATGGACATGACCTTCAGTGGAGCTGGAATCGCGATTCTTTGGCCGGTTCTCGGTGGGCTGTGGGTAGCGGTACGAACGACGATGGGCTCACCTGCGTTCTTTCGCCAAAAGCGGCCGGGTCTACATGGAGAGGTTTTCGAATTGATGAAATTTCGGACCATGAGAGATCCCAAACCGGGAGAAGAGGGACCGGAATTTGACGCCCAGCGAATCACACGCCTTGGCCAATTCATGCGCTCCACAAGTCTCGACGAACTTCCAACACTCCTAAACGTCTTCAAAGGAGACATGAGCTTGGTTGGTCCACGTCCATTGCTCGTGCGCTATTTGGAGCGTTACTCGACCGAACAGCAGCGACGACATGACGTCCTTCCTGGGTTGACCGGATGGGCTCAGATAAACGGTCGAAATTCGACAACGTGGGAAGAGCGATTCGAGCATGACATCGCTTATGTCGATAATCGGACCCTTTTACGCGATGTCGGAACGCTCTTTCGAACTGTAAAGAAGGTGCTGATTAGAGAAGGAATAAGTCAGGAAGGTCATGCGACGATGCCAGAGTTTATGGGTTCGCATGAGCAGACGGAGCCTTCGACCGCTGAGCAGAGCGAAGCTGAAATCATTCCTATCAAGAAGGAAGGATAACGTGGGAGGAGACTCGTTTGACGTATTGATCTCGTCGGCAGGACGACGCGTATCGTTGATGCAGTGCTGGCGTCGTTCATTACGCTTCTTGGGACTCCAAGGCCGATTACTCACCGGCGACATGTCGACGATGTCGAGTGCAGCTAACCTCGCTGATAAGAGCTTCATCGTGCCGAGATGTACATCGGATGAATTCATTCCTTTCATGCTCGAATTGTGTCGGCGCGAGGGCATTCGAATCATCGTTCCAACCATCGATACGGAGCTTCCGATTTATGCAGAACACCGAGCAGCCTTTGCTGATATTGGGGTAACGGTTCCAATCTCAAGCCCGGAAACCATCAAGATCGGTTATGACAAGGTCTCAACGCATCGTTGGCTTGTGCAGGAGGCCTTTCCTACGGTGGAGCAAGCCAGCGCCCAATCCGCCCTCTCACAAGGGTTCAGCTTTCCGGCCATTGCTAAACCTGTGCGAGGTTCCTCGTCTATCGGTGTGACGCGCGTCGAGAGTCGTGAGGAACTTCAGAATGCCAGTCGTGGGTCGGATTATGTTGTTCAAACGATCGCTCAAGGTCATGAATATACCGTTAGTACTCTTGTGAACCGCGATGGACGGTGCGTATGTGCTGTGCCGAGACGTCGATTGGAAGTACGGCATGGCGAAGTGAGTAAAGGGATGACTGTGCGCAGCGAGGTGCTTGAAGACCTTGCGATGCGCGTATCCGAAGCTCTCCCTGGCGCCTATGGCCCTCTCAACGTGCAAATCTTTATGGATGATGCGACAGGTGATTTGAATATCATCGAGATTAATGCTCGTTTCGGAGGCGGATTCCCGCTGGCGTTCGAGGCTGGAGCGCATTATCCAAAGTGGATTATTGAAGAACTACTGAACCTTGAGACGTCGGCCAGCGCGGACGCATGGCGTGACCGATTGGTCATGCTGCGTTACGACGACGCAGTCTTTGCTTCGGCAGACGATTTGGGGGGCATCTGAGGTGCCTCGCTTACGTGTCGTAGTTTGGGATGTCGATGATACGCTTTATTTGGAGCGGACCTATGCACGTAGTGGCTTTCAGGCAGTCTCAGACCACCTGGAAGCAACCCGGGGTGTAGAGGGTTTCAGTGCGCTTGCTTGGTCCGCGTTTGAGCGTGGCGTTCGGGGGACTATTTTTAACGTCGCATTGGAAGGAGTGAAGGTGACGCCAGCGCCCGATCTCATCCGCGAACTGGTACAAGTATACCGTCATCACGTACCTCAAATCGCCCTCCTACCCGATGCGCGTGCTGCCGTGGATGCATGCCGACGCGAGGGGCTGAAGATGGCGGTTGTTACCGATGGACCGCTTCCGAGTCAGCGAGCGAAGGTGCTCGCATTGGAGTTGGAGACATTCTCAGAGCCTGTAATTTGTACCTCGGCGCTCGGGCCTGGGTTAGGTAAGCCCCATCCTCAGTCGTTTGAGATGATTGCGTCTAGCCATCAGGCGAGTGGTACAGAGTTGGTTTACATTGCTGATAATCCACTAAAAGATTTCAAAGCGCCCAGGGCCCTAGGCTGGCGTACGATTCGATTGAGGCGGCACGGCGGATTGCATCGTGAGCTCCCGAGTGGAGATGATGTGGACATGGAACTCGAGACCATGGACAGAATCATGGACTATCTTCTGGAGGAGCGATGAGCGGCCATAAGGACCGAGTTTACCTCAGCCCACCTCACATGAACGCGCGGGAGCGTGAGTTCCTGTTGGATGCGTTTGATTCCAATTGGATCGCCCCGATAGGACCCGATCTCAATGCATTCGAACAGGAAGTTGCAGCGAAGGTTGGTGTCGCCCATTCAGCAGGTTTGGCGAGTGGAACAGCGGCCATTCATTTGGCTTTACAGCTTCTGGGCGTAGGTTCCGGTGATGAGGTGCTCGTTTCCAGCTTTACCTTTGCTGCTTCCGTGAACCCCGTCTGTTATCTAGGTGCAACCCCCGTTCTGCTAGATAGCGAACGCGGTACATGGAACTTAGATCCCAACGTGCTGGAGACTGTTCTTCAGAATAAAGCGCAAAAAGGAACCCTTCCAAAAGCTCTTGTGGTGGTCGATCTATACGGTCAGGCAGCCGATTACGACGCTATCGTTCCATTATGCCAACGATACGGAGTCCCCATTGTCGAAGATGCTGCGGAGGCACTGGGCGCTACTTTTCAAGGAAAACATGCCGGTTCGTTTGGTGACATGGGGGTTTTTTCCTTCAACGGCAATAAGATCATCACAACCAGCGGTGGTGGCATGCTTGTGTCTGATAACGAGACATGGATTACCCGTGCTCGCCATTTGGCGACGCAAGCCCGAGAGCCAGCAGCCCACTATGAACATGTCGATGTTGGTTATAACTACCGACTCAGCAACCTACTTGCTGCGCTTGGTCGCGGACAGCTAGAGGACTTGGATGCGAAAGTGGATAAAAAGCGCGCCATTTTTGCGGCATACAAGGAAGCGTTGGGCCATATCGATGGCATTGAGTTTATGCCCCAAGACCCGCGCGGTCGAAGCAACTGTTGGCTCACGTGTCTGACGGTCGATCCGAGTATCACCGGTGTTGATCGTGAGGTCTTACGGCTTGGCTTGGAAGATGAGAACATTGAGTCTCGTCCCCTTTGGAAGCCTATGCACTTGCAGTCAGTCTTTTCGAAAGCCCCTTATTTTGGTGGTCAGGTTGCCGAACAACTCTTCGAAACGGGTTTATGCCTCCCCAGCGGAACAAGCCTAAAGGACGAAGATTTTCAGCGGACGGTTGGCGTACTACGCACACTACTTCGTGACACCTAGACGCTTTGTGCATAAGGTTCGCACAAGGCATACCGTCGATGAAGCACCTTAAGCGCCATAGAAACGAGACAAAGATTTCGATCAAAAAGCCAACGGGGACCAACCCTAGAGACGTGGGCCGTATTGCATCCAGAACGGCGCAACATCTCCTGGACATCCTGGTTTTGTCCTTTGGGTTTGTGGGCGCTTTCCTCATCCGATTTGACGGTGAACTTCCAAGTCAGATGGTCAAACGGTTGGTCTTTTTATGGCCATATGTTGTCTCTGTTGAGTTCATGGGGCTGCTCGCATTTGGTGTTATTCGCTTTGCATGGCGGTATGTCGGCTTACGAGAAGCAAGCCGAATCTTTGCCGCATTGGCGGTGGTCAGTGCGCTCTTCCTAGTCCTACGCTTTGTCTCCGCTGCGGCGATTCCGCAATTTCCCTACGCTCAGTACGCACTCATTCCAATCGGCGTGATTGTGATCAACTTTGGACTCGCCTTTCTTGGTATCGGTGGCGTTCGAATCCTTCGGCGTCTGTGGCATGAGCACCGAACAGCGAAGAGCCACCGAATGGTGGGCGGTGAGGTTGCTACCACCATTCTAATTGGTGCAGGCCGGGCTGGCGTAGCGGTTGCGAAGGAACTCAAGAGCCGTCCTGACTTAGGGCTGAAGGCCGTGGGTTTTATCGACGACGACCCATCCAAGATTGGAACAGAGATTCATGGACTCCGAGTGATGGGTGCAGCCAAAGATCTGGAGGCCGTATGTCGTAGGCACCGGGTTGAGCAGGCGGTTATCACGATTGCCGCGGCGAGTGGATCCACGATTCGGGATCTGGTGAAGCTCTGTGAGAAGGCTGGGCTCAAGGCTAAAATTATCCCCGGAATCCGCGAGATCCTGGATGGAAAGGTCAACCTCAACCGGATTCGCGAAGTGTCCATCGAAGATCTTCTTGGACGTGAGGCGGTTCATCTTGAAACCGAATTGATGCAGGATTGGATCGGCGGCAAGAATATCATGGTGACTGGTGCAGGCGGGTCTATCGGCTCGGAGTTATGCCGACAAATCGCACGCATGAAACCTAAGAATTTGCTCTTGGTGGAACGCGCTGAGCCCGCGCTCTTCGCGATTGGCCGCGAGATAACGTCCGATTATCCTGAGGTGAATGCTCGCTCCATTCTTTGTGACGTGCAGGACGAGAGCCGGGTTCTAGAAGTCTTTGATAGAGAGCGACCTCATGTGGTGTTTCATGCGGCCGCTCACAAGCATGTTCCATTGATGGAATCCAATCCGGGTGAGGCCATCAAAAACAATGTCTTCGGCACGGTGAATGTTGCTGAGGCCGCAGACAGGTTCCATGTTCAATCCTTTGTCTTTGTATCAACCGATAAGGCTGTGAACCCTACAAGCATCATGGGTACGACCAAACGCGTTGCAGAAATCTATACGCGTGCTCTATCGAAGGAGTCTGAGACGAAGTTTGTCGCGGTCCGATTCGGGAATGTCTTGGGCTCGACCGGTTCCGTGATCCCTATTTTCAAGGAACAAATTAAGCGAGGGGGCCCTGTGACGGTGACACACCCAGAGATGGTGCGTTACTTCATGACGATTCCTGAAGCGAGTCAGTTGGTCATGCAGGCTGGGGCCATGGGTGAGGGCGGAGAGATTTTTGTTCTCGATATGGGTGAGCCTGTTCGCATCGTCGATCTCGCCTACGACCTCATCAAACTCAGCGGTTTCGAGCCTGAATTGGATATGGCGGTGGAGTTCATCGGCAAGCGCCCCGGTGAAAAGCTCTTTGAGGAGCTATCCTTCGACCAGGAAAAGATGGATAAGACGCGTCATCCAAAACTCTACACAGGGCGACTCGCGCCGCAGTCCCTAGCAACGGTGCGCCAAGAGTTGAAACGCCTTTCGCAGCTTGTGGGTGAAACGGACCGAAACAAGGTCTCGCGTGCGCTTAAACGTCTCGTACCCGAGATGATCGACGAGATGAATGATGCACGAACGAAGACGGGCGAAATCGGTGTCATCAAGGGCCTACAAGTTGCTGATGCGGGTGCTTCAACCTAGTTCGCTGGACTATCCTTGGCCGGACAGTGTCGGCGAGCGTATTTAAGCAGGCCCAGGACCCGCGCATCGTTGCCGTAGCGTTCGACCAAGGTTGGATAATGGCTCTCCGCATTGTCTAAGCCTTCGGATGCGTACGATAACAGAACGGATTTCACGTCATCCTGTGCGTAGGGTCCATCCCCATGTTTGCATCCTAATTCCCATTGGATCTGCATATAGGCTGCCAACTCGAAGAGTTGAGACGCGTTCGGATAATCTGGATCGATATTGATTAGGACCTGTGCTTCTTCCATCGCTTTGAGGAAATGGCCCTGATCAGTCAGGATTCCGGATAGCATCGCACGCGCCTTCGTATTCTTTGGAGAACGTTTTAAACAGTCGCGCAGGGCTTGGATTGCTTCATCTAATTTCTTGAGCTGAATGCATGCCCGTGCCAGTCGGACGAAGTGATCCGGTGTGTAGGGTGCAAGCAGAGTCATCTTCTTCGCCACATCGCGTGCTTTTTCCCATTCTCCAGCTTTTTGATGGATGCGGGCGAGTTCCCGCCATGCCCCCATATGGTTGGGCTTTATGCGTAGAAGTTCTTCGATCAGTTCGGCTGCTTCTTTTTCTCGATCCTGACGCCTTAATTCCAGTGCCTTAAGTTCCATCGCCAAGGTGTGCTTCGGGTTGATCTCCAAAGCGATATCGAACTCACGTATCGCCTTAACGCTCTCTTTTTGATGGCTGTAGCCTTGCCCCAGAAGAATTCTTAGTTCGGTTCGCTTGGGTTCCGATTTCAGCATCGTCTGAGTCATGGTGATCGCTTCGGCGATTCGTCCGTCCTTTCGCAGCTGCTTGATACGCTTGATGCTCGGCTTACTCGATACGACCGAGAGTGAGGAGGGACTCGATCCGGTTTTGTCCTTGGAGGTTGATGCCTTTCCATCCGACTCCGTCGTTGAAGAGCAGGCCGCTGAGATTAGGACAAGTATCGCCAACATGAGCCCAATCCAGGTGGATGAAAAACGTCTGTAGATGGTGGTTTGGTTCGTCACTTCGTGATTAATCCGTTGACCGGGCAGCCGTCGCAGGATACTCCGGCGCCACACAATTCCCAGGGATGTCCCGACGAGGTTGTATGTCTATCCGAAATATTGCAATCGTTGCCCACGTCGACCATGGAAAAACCACCTTGGTAGATGGTCTCTTGAGGCAGTCTGGTACCCTTGAAGATCGTGGAAATCAAGGGTCGCGAGTCATGGATTCGAACGACCAGGAAAAGGAGCGTGGCATCACGATCACGTCCAAGAACACGGCGATCGAATATCAAGGTCATACGATCAACATCGTCGATACGCCCGGACACGCGGACTTTTCCAGCGAAGTGGAACGCGTCCTGCGGATGGTCGACGCTGTCATGCTCTTGGTGGATGCTGCAGAGGGGCCAATGCCCCAAACCAGGTTCGTACTCCGAAAGAGTCTGGAGCTAGGCCATAAGGTCCTCGTATGCATCAATAAGATCGACCGAAAGGATGCCCGCGCGGACGAAGTTCTCGACGAAATCTTCGATCTTTTTGCGGCGCTCGAAGCCAATGATGATCAGTTGGATTTCCCTCACGTCTATGCGGCTGCGAGGGATGGTATTGCGATGGTTGAACTCGGGGACGAGGGAGTCAATCTTGAGCCTCTGTTCAAGATGATTCTTGAGCACTGTCCCGAGCCAAAGAATGACACTGAGGCTCCGTTACGGCTTCAAGTCGCCACGCTCGCCCACTCGCCCTTCATGGGACGTATTGCAGTTGGCCGCATCTATGAGGGAACGATCCGCCGCGGAGACCAAGCAGTTGTGCTTAAGCCAGAGGGCAAACGCGAGGTATTCCGTGTCAGCAAATTGATGACATTCCGTGGTCTCGAGCGAGTCGACGTGGATGAAGCCCGTGCTGGTGATATCATTGCGCTTGCAGGTGCTGGAGATGCGACCGTAGGGGATACAATTTGCGCGGTAGGCCACGAAGAGCCCATGCCCGCAATTCCTATCGAAGAGCCAACCATGTCCATGATGTTCCAAGTGAACACATCACCATTTGCGGGCAAGGAAGGGAAGTACGTCACCAGTCGCCAAATCTTGGACCGACTTGAACGTGAACTCATCGCTAACGTTGGGCTCAAAGTGGAGCCAGGACCGACTCCGGAGCAGTTCCTTGTGAGCGGTCGGGGCATTCTGCACCTTTCTGTGCTTATCGAAACCATGCGTCGTGAAGGATACGAAGTCGCTGTCGGGCAGCCTCAAGTGATCATGCGCGAAGTCGATGGCGAACAGCAGGAGCCGTTTAAAGAAGTCTCCGTGCTTTGCGGCGAATCCTTCACTGGCGTTGTCATTGAAAAACTTAATGGTCGCGGCGGTGAAATGACCGAGCTGAAGGTCGAAGCTGACGGACACGCTCGCATTAACTATACAATCCCTAGCCGGGGTTTGATCGGCTACCGCTCGGAGTTTCTTACCGATACACGTGGGACTGGAACGCTTGTCAGTGTCTTCAGTCACTACGCACCGGTTGTGGCGCAGCGAAGCCCCCGCAAGAATGGAGTCATCATTGTTCAGGATGACTGTACGTCGGTGGCCTTCGCCCTCGCTAACTTACAGGCGCGAGGTGAACTCTTCATTGGACCTCAGTCCAAGTGCTACAAAGGCCAGATCATGGGGCTCCACAGTCGTGATAACGACTTGGTTGTGAATCCCGCGAAGGGCAAGAAACTGACCAATATGCGTGCTTCTGGCTCGGACGATTCGGTCAAGCTCACACCACCTCGCAGTTTCTCCTTGGAAGAGGCACTTGAATTCATCGCAGCAGATGAACTCGTTGAAGTGACACCCGAGTCCATCAGACTTCGCAAGCTCCAGCGTGAGCATCACATGCGAAAGCGCGCGTAAAGCGACCCTAATACGGTTCTGTAGGGCGATTAGCTTTGGCTCTCGCGAAGGGCCTTGTTGACAACGACACCTTGGGCAAGTAGACCGTTCCGGTCCAACTGAGGCGCACGATGCTAGATACCCTTTACAAAGGCTTCAAATCCGCCCGGGAAAAACTAACCGGGAAAACGGTTCTCGATGAGAGCAACATTCGAGATGCGCTCCGTGATGTGCGCATGTCACTCTTGGAAGCGGATGTTGAATTCAACGTCGTGAAGCGCTTCCTCGCGAATGTCGAGGAAAAGGCGCTCGGCCAATTGGTGCAAACCAAGGTCAAGCACAAGGGTAGTAAGAAAGAGGTCGGTCCAGCCGAGATCTTTATCAATATTTGCCACGACGAACTCGTCGCGTTGATGGGACCAGTCGATACGTCGATTTCCTTCAAAACAGGGACGGGCATTACCATCATCATGATGGTTGGTCTCCAGGGGGCTGGTAAGACGACCACCGTCGGTAAGTTGGCGAATAAGCTCAAGTCGGAAGGTCACAAACCCCTTCTTGTGGCCGCAGATATCTACCGTCCTGCAGCGGTCGACCAATTAAAGGTGCTCGGCGCGCAGTTGGACATTCCAGTCTTCTCAAAGCCCAATACAGCGCCTCCTTCTTTGGCATCCCTCGCGCTTCGTGAGGCACGCTTCGAAGGACGAGATGTCGTCATCATCGATACCGCAGGTCGTCTGACCATCGATGAATTCTTGATGAACGAATTGGTTCAGATCCGAGACGTTACACGTCCGGATAATATCTTCCTCGTTCTCGATGCCATGACGGGTCAGGATGCGGTCAAGACGGCGAAAGCCTTCGATGACACCCTCGGAATCAGCGGTTCGATTTTAACCAAACTCGATGGTGATGCCCGTGGCGGTGCTGCTCTTTCTGTGAAAGAGATTACCGGGAAGCCGATCAAATTCCTCGGGATGGGGGAAACCCTCGACAAGCTCGATGAGTTCCGTCCGGAAGGTCTTGCAGATCGAATTTTAGGGTTTGGCGATATCGTCGGTCTTGTTCAAGACTTCGAAGGCGTTGTTGACGAGAAGAAAGCGGAGGAAGATGCCAAGAAGATCTTGAGCGGTGACTTCACACTCATGACCTTTCTTGAGCAGATTCGAACCATCAAAAAGATGGGCTCGCTGAAAGACATCTTCGAGAAGATGCCCTTCATGCAAGACAGCTTGGGCTCTGCCCAAATGGACGACTCGCAGCTGGTGAAAGTCGAGGCAATGATCCTTTCGATGACGAAAGAGGAGCGCAATAAACCGCAACTCCTTCAGCAGCAAGGGCGATTGAATCGGATTGCGAAAGGGTCTGGAACGACCCTAAAGGATGTTCGGGACCTACTCGCGCGCTACCATGGCATGCGGAAGATGATGAAGCAGGTCGGACAGCAACCAGGGCTCCTGGGAAATCTACCTGGTTTCAAGCAGTTGAACATGCTGCGTAAGGTCAAGGGCGGCCAGATGGATGGTCTCTTCGAGGGACTCGATGATATGGGTTTCGCCGATCTTGCTGGCAAGAAGGCACCGGTACGCACGGGTGTTAAGCGAAGCTCTGATAGAGCGGTCATGAACGCACGTATTGAGGCCAAGAAGAAGCGACGTTCGCAGTCCAAGAAGGCCGCAAAGAATCGTAAGAAGAATCGAAAGCGTTAGAGTTTCACGGAACTACCGTCTCCTCCTTCAGAAGAGATTCGTCATGCGCCTGCATCTTCTGTTAAGTTACGCGCCTCTCTTACACGCCGCCTAACTGGTGGCCTTTGTGAAGGAGCCGTTCGTGAAGATTTCCTACCTGACGTTTGCGCCTCTGACCTTTGTTCAGGTTATGTGCCTATCCGTGGCATTATTGTCAGCTTCAATGCAGGCTTGTATGTCGACGGCAGAGGCACCCAATGAACCAAACCCTGATGTGATTACCACCCAGGATGTGAGCGGTTCGGATGGGGAATCATCCTTTGATTTGGCCGCACCTACCGATATCAACGTGACGCCTCCCGATGTGAATCTCGCACCTCAACCCCTCGCCGGTATCTGCGTCTTCGATGATGACTGTGCTGATGGTTGGTGCAACACGTCGTATGCAGGAGGCTACTGTTCCAAAGAATGTGGTGGAGACAGCGATTGCTCCGATGGGAGCAAGTGTTTCCCAGATCCCCTCAGCAAGAAGAAAATGTGTTGGAAGGGCTGTGCATTCAACGGGGATTGCCGCGCTGACCAATTCTGTGCTGAAGGCGTGAATATCTGCACACCCGACTGCCAGTTCGATACCTGCAACCAGGGCTACAAATGCGATGCGCTGTCAGGCCAATGCATCCCGATTGCCAGCATCGATTGCGAGCCCACGGATGAAATCTGTGACGGTCAGGATAACGATTGCGATGACATCATTGATGAAGGATGCGGCACGGCGCCCGATCCGACGGATAATACGCTCGTGACCGATCTCGGCCTTATTGAAGCTGGTGGTGGTGGTCTTTCTCCAACGATACCCATCAAGATATCGAGTGCGGCTGAGTCGTTTATGATTATCGTCACCTCGGCAGATGGTTCGGATGATGTTGTGTCTCTTTGGACGCTCGAGTCACCCTCGGGTGAAGAGTTGATCGTTGGTTCGAATCCCTACGATTCACCCATTCGCATATCCCCACAGCTTGGACATTTCGCCGCACTCATTCCGAATACCCCAAACATCGATATTGAGAGTGGGAACTATAAATTCTCCATCTATAAGGACGGGGATGCCGGCAACTTTTGGGTCACCGTCGTGCAGGTGATTCGACCTCAACCCAAGGTATCAAAGTTGGATGTGAACTTCTGGTTCACAGGTCTCGGTTCCCTCTGGGCCGACAAAGCTAAGGGCAATAACAAATTTAAGTCGTTGGTGAGCTACTTTGTCGGTCTTCTGGCCGAACATGGCATCCAAGCCGGAAAATTCGAGTACTACGATGTCGATCCTGCCATCGCTTCAAAGTACTCGATCATCGATGCAACTGGTGGTTTCGAAGTGGACGAACACTCGGAGTTATTGTCCCTGTCAAAATCACTGCCCGAGACGAATAGAGGGGTGAATTTCTTCTTCGTCAAAGGCTTCACAGGTTGGGGACTGCTAGGAAAAGCGGGCGGTATCCCGGGTCCGCCTGTCCATGGAACGTACGGCTCCGGTGTTGCTGTGAGTCTTGCGGACTATTTCGAAGGTGGACAAGACGGCAAGAAGCTCACGGCTCATGCCATGGTGCACGAGTTGATGCACCAACTCGGCCTCTTCCACACCAGCGAACAGAACGGAGAAATGTTTGATCCCATCTCCGATACTCCCCAATGCGCCAACGATTTCAATGGCGACGGCCTTGTTGATTTCGGGGAATGCATCGGGAAGGGAAATACAAATGTGATGTTTTGGATGGCACACATCGACAATGTGTTGAGTGATGACCAGAAGTTTGTCATCCATCGCAACCCGACGCTCTACGAGTAAGGTGAATCAAATGAATCGACGCTTTAATCACGTACTTATTCTGGGTCTATTGGCGTTACTTGCACTTCCTATGGAGGCAAGTGCTAACCGTTCCGACGAAGAGCGCAGCCTTATCGTCTATTTAGGTGCCCATGAGTTCGAGCCTAGCCGCAAGATCTTGGATAAAATCAGCCACGATACTAACCGCCTCCTTATCCGAGTTTCTGGCTACAAGGCCCTTCGACCAACCTTAAGGGTGCGGGCAATCGCTGCGCTTAGTCTCTATCCGACGCAACAAACTCAGCGCTACCTTTTGGGCCTTTTTCACGAGCGCAGCCTCAAGAAAACAAATACTGGTCTCTTGATAAGGCGTCAGGCTCTTCGAAGTGCTGCAAGTGCCTTCGGCGTTGAGGTTGTCGACGAGATTAAGGCGCTTCGCTCCGACAATGATCCCAATATACGGGATGCTGTTGCACATGCCCTCGGGGACACGAAGCTCGCTTCGCTGATTCCCTACCTCAAGGCGTGGTTACCTCACGAAAACACATACCTGGTTCGTGGATCCATTGAACGTTCCATTGACCGTCTATCAAAGCAAAAGGATCGCTAAATATGAGATTGGATGGTTCGTATACAGCGCTTTACACGCCCTTTGACCGAGATGGTAGCATCGACATAATTGCCTATCAGTCGCTATGTCAGCGTCTCCTTGATGCCGGTGTCGGCTTGGTCCCTTGCGGCACAACGGGTGAAACACCCGCGCTATCTGGCGATGAATACGACGCGCTGGTGCGATGCGCCGTTGAAACAAGTGCAGGTCGCCGACCAGTGATAGCTGGAACTGGTTCGAACTCGACCGCGGCAACCATTGCTCAAACGAGGCATGCCAAAGAACTGGGAGCTGATGTCGCTCTTGTCGTCGTTCCCTACTATAACAAACCCCCACAAGCATCGCTTAAAGCCCACTTTGAGGCGGTTGCGGATGAAGGTGGGTTGCCTGTGATGCTCTACAACGTTCCCGGGCGTACGGCACGCAACATGGAAGTCGATACCATTCTCGCCCTCGCCGAACATCCAAATATCGTGGCGGTGAAGGAAGCAAGCGGTGATATCGACCAAATCCAACGCGTTTGCCTTGGAACTCCTGATGATTTTTGGGTCTTAAGCGGAGATGACGCACTCACGCTTCCTCTCATACGGTCCGGTGGCCACGGCGTGGTGAGTGTCGCGGGCAATGTCGTTCCAACGGAGCTTAATGCCATGGTGCAGGCAGCCCTCAACGGTGACGTCGCTACTGCGGATGCCTGGCAAAAGAAGTTGGTTCCCTTGTTCGACCTCCTTTTCGCTACCACCAATCCGATTCCCGTGAAACGGGCTGCGGAACTCTTGGGTCATGCCTCTCGTGAAACGCGCATGCCGCTTCTTGCGAGTGAATGTACCGATGCTTTGGCGAAAAAAATCGACGAGGCGCTTCGCGCCGTGACGACAGGAAACTAACGTGAAATTTGCGGTTGTTGGATCTCGGGGCCGAATGGGCCAACGATTGGTGGCTCTCGGACACGAAGCCGACGATCTCCAGGTCGTCGGCGAAATCGATGCGGGTGGAATGAGTCTGGATGAACTGGATGAGGTTGACTGCATTATCGACTTTTCAATTCACGAACAGGCGCCCGAAACCGCGGCCTATTGCCAACGTAACGGAATTGCTCTGATACTCGGAACCACCGGCTTAACCGATGCTGAGCGACAGGCCGTTGATGAGGCAGCGACTCATATACCTATTGTGATGGCGCCGAACTTTTCGGTGGGGGTTAACCTTCTATTCGCCATGGTTGGGGAGGCCGCAAAAATGCTCGGCAACGAGTATGATATCGAAGTGGTTGAAGCCCATCATCGGCGAAAAGTTGATGCTCCATCGGGGACCGCCGTTCGTTTGGGAGAAGTTCTTGCAACCGCCATTGGACGAACCTATGACGATGCCATTGTATGTGGACGTGAAGGGCAGGTTGGAGCCCGGAGTACGAATGAAATCGGTATGAGTGTCGTTCGGGGTGGTGATGTCGTTGGTGAGCATACCGTGTTCTATCTTGGTGATGGCGAGCAGATATCCATAGCTCATCGGGCGACGGACCGAGATATCTTCGTACGCGGAGCTCTTCGTGCAGCGCGATGGGTCGTCAATCAAAAGGCACCTGGCCTCTACGACATGGGCGATGTCCTTCGTTCCTAACCATGGACGCCCAAGCGACATACGACGCATTTCTGGAGACGATTCGTCACGAGTTCCCATCGTTTGAACTTCGGTCCAAGCGGCAGAGCCGTTCGCAGCGCCTCATCGATCGCTTTCTACGTCTCATCACATTCGGGGGGAATTCGAGTTACCTCACGTCCGTCGTGACGACGATTGGAGAGACCATTTACGTTCCCGATGGTTGGGAGCAATGGAGTGCCTTGGACAGGCTTCTTATTCTCCGGCATGAGGCTGTGCATCTTCGGCAGTTTCGACGCTATACCCTACCTGGTATGGCGCTTGTCTATCTGTTGCTACCTCTCCCCTTCGTATTCGCTGGGGGACGCGCATGGTTGGAGTTGGAGGCCTATAAAGAGACACTAACTGCGACCTGGGAACTTTGTGGGTCAGATGCTGCGCATGACCCAGCACTTCAGGAACGCATTGTAAGCCGGTTTACGGGGAGTGATTACGGTTGGATGTGGGTCTGGCCAAATCCTATTCGGCGGGCTCTAAAGAGCCACCTGAGTGATCTTGAGAGAAAAACGCGTACATAAATTTGGGGTTAACTCCAGATAGGCGTAATCTAAGATCCTGGAATCCTTGGGGAAAACTTAAACAAGTCGGGTCGGAAAAAAAACGGGTCAAAAATTGGACCGTTTGGATCGGCGGGCCTACGCTTGCATTTCTGAGTTAGGGGGAGGACGTCCTAACTTAAATTCCATGGAGGCCACAGTGACCAAGCACACAAAGAGTGCAACGACGCAGACGGTAACGTCGAGTCGGGAGTTGGTACAAGCTCTAGAGCGTGCAGACTTAACGCACGAAGAAGAGCTCGTTCTAAGGATGCGTTTCGGCATCGCAGAGTCTGGAAACACGGAGCTACAGTTCCGGGGTAGTGATAACCCTGAGCTGGCCGCACGTCTTGCATTCATTGAAAGCAATGCAATGCAACATGCGGGACTTCAGTCGGTGGAAGCCGTCGGCATGGAGAGCGACGAGTTAAAGAGCTCGATTATTGAAGATCTTCGCGACATTTAAGTTCGCGAACAATCTTACCAACAAACCCATTTAGGGCGCTCGAAGAGTCGTCCCTAGATGGGTTTGTGTGTTTTTAATCCCTGGTCTCGTTCTCGCCTCGACGCTATGCCATGAGGAAGCTATCCTAACCCAAGGGAGGTCCTGTGGTTCGAAGTCTGATGTTGATACTGCTTTGTTACTTCCTGGGAAGTCCGGAACCGGCCTTTTCTCAGGGAACGAAGAAGTGTGTGGGTCTCAAGCAGTACTACGCTGGGAAGTGTCGGTACCCTGACGAAGTCAAGAAGCTCAAGGCCAAGAAACGCAAAAAGCGTGGTTCATTAGGGGGACGCTGTTTTCAGAATAAGACCTGTAATGAGGGCTTAATCTGTAACGCGAAGAAGCGGTGTGAAAAACCGCCCACGGGGACACTCGGCGGCGAGTGTTATGGAAACAAGACCTGTAACGCGGGTCTTCGCTGTGGGAAGACCATGCTCTGCGAAACCATCCCACAAGGTGTGTTGAATGGGCCTTGTTACGGCAACGGAACCTGCGATGAGGGCTTTGTTTGCGCGAACAAAGTTTGTATCAAGTCCGAGCCCAAGATGGCCCCTCCTGCTGAGGAGGCAGTTAAACCCAATGCCGAGCAGGGTGAGCGAGCTAGCGTGACTCGATCGACTCGGTTAATTCCGCGACAAGAAGTCAATCGACCATCGAGAGTGAAGTTTCGTGAACTGCCTGGTCTACGGCGCCTAGGTCTGGTGATGGTTGATGCTCATCCAGGTTGGCAGCTTACGCTTGAGCGACCGGATATGATCGAGCTTAGGAACAAGCGCATTGGCGTTGTCTTTACGGTGACTACCCAGATTCAGAGTGGAACATTTTCCCTTTGGAAAGGTCGAATACGAAGTGAACTCCAGAGTCGCGGCACCAATATTCGCAGCGCAAGGCTTATGCGCTTAGATGGTGCGCAGGGAGTATTAATGACCGGTTATGCCCCAGATCCTCGCAGAAAGGTGAGCCTTGGCTACAGTGAGCACCTCACCAAGGTGGGGGACGTTTTGATGCGCTTGCAGTGGGTGAGCCATAAGAAAATGGGCAAGGCCGATGCAGCCTTTGTTGCGGCCTTGAAGTCCGCACGTCTCATTCCGCCGCTCCGTCCTGCTCGCTAATCCTCGTCGGTTAGTTCTGCCAGATTGATCCACCGTGGTGGGTGTTTGCAGGTCTTCATGAAATGAAGCAAATCATCTAACCCGATCGATGTTGTTGCTGCATTATGAAGCGGATGCGCATTGATGGGTGACATGGTTTTGAGGTTGTCGTCCAAGAGCATCTGAACGTGACCTTCGACATCGTTCATGACCGCGAAAGGCGTGACAGCCCCAGGGCGTACGCCAAGCTTGTCCCAAAGGTGTCCTTCATTGGCAAATCTCAGCCCTCGATTGATTCCAAGAAGACGACTGAGGCCCTTGAGAGAGACACTCTGGCTCTCAAGGGCTGTGAGGAGAAAAAACGAGCGCTTCTTACGGTCACAGAGAAAGAGGTTTTTGACGTGCGCCCCTGGTAATTCACAGCGAAGTCGTTTGGCTTCCTCGACTGTGTAGACAGGCGGGTGATGCACCGTTTGATGTGGGATACTAAGATCGTCTAGAAACGCTAAGCATCGGGCCTCGACATCGACATCCGTTGAGCGATCCATCTCAACCAACCGGAGTGTGCGGGAAGCCATCACTGGAAATGGCTGCAGATTCGATGGCGATCATAGCGGCGAGAACCTTGTGTTCCATGAAGGGGCGACCGACGACTTGGACACCTATTGGAAGGCCGGCAGACCCTTTTTCCACGCTCGCTGCTACTTTTTCGATGCGATCCCTTGGATTTGCTCGCACGCCGTCGTCTCCTTTTGCCTTTGTGACAGGTACGACACCAGCAGGGAAGTTGAGTAGGTTGTAGCGCATCGAGTAAGAGCCGGCCGCACTAAAGTCGGCAGAATCTCCATGACGAAGCGCTGCGGTCGCGTGGGGAGGGCAAAGGACGATATCTAAGTTTGCTGCGTCCCACGCTTCCAGCGCATCCAGACGCATGGCACTTCGGCCCGCATTCAGCTTCCAGTACCTGGCAACATCTTTAGCACCGACGGCTTTGAGTACGCGTTCGATGCGGTATTCGCCTTTTTTTCCGAGTAACCATGCGATGGAGCGTCGCATGGCGTTTGGCATGTTGGCTGAGCGCATCAGCATCTTTAGCTGTGGGATAAGGGGATCACCCTTCAGTCTCTCCCGCACCGTGGCGCCGCCGTCGCTCGAAAGGGCCGAGTAATAGAGGGTAATGAGTTCGTTTTGTGACGGGGGCGTAAAGGGAAGGACTGTCGCGCCCGCGTTTTCCATCAACTTCGCAGCCTCTTCGACACCGCGTGCAACGGACGGTGAAGCGGCAAGGAATCCGTCGTCGGTGTAAAACCCGACCTTAAGTGTCGAGAGATCCACGCTTTGAGGGTCTGGCGTCTGTACCGGAGCGACGCCAGGATCGAGCGGAGCATGCATCGGGCTGTCGAGGGCGCGAAAGAGGAAGGCGACATCTTCAGCGCGTCGTGCCATCGGGCCGCATTGGCCTCGTATGGTTTCCTGACCCATCAGCGCGGTGTAGGAGCGTAGGTTACTCCATCGATCCACGGTTGGTTTTAGGCCGTTAATACCGCAATAGGCAGCGGGAACACGGATGGAGCCGCCGATGTCGGTCCCCACCCCCCAAGGGGCCATACCACTCGCGATCGCGGCGGCTTCGCCGCCACTAGAACCTCCAGGGACACGTTCAACATCGAAAGGATTCGGTGTGACACCCCAAATCTCATTGTAGGTTTCATTGCAAAGGAGAAGCTGCGGAACATTGGTTTTTCCGACGATGATAGCCCCTTGCTTTTTGAGCAGTTCGACGACCACCGAATCACGAGGTGTCGCTTCATTTCGGCGATTTTTAATACCCAAGGTCACGGGAGTTCCGGCCGTCGCCATCGACTCCTTAATCGTTATTGGGATGCCATCTAAAGGCCCCAGTGTTTCTTTCTGCCTGCGGCGTTCATCGGACTCTTGGGCCTGCGTTAAGGCAGCTTCATCAAAGCGGTGCACGATAGCGTTGAGCTTGGTGTTTGTCGCGTCGATTCGCGATAAATGAGCCTCCACAATGTCAACGGAGGAGTACGTCCCTTCAGTGAGTCCGTCACGAAGCTCACATGCGCTTTTTTGCCACAATTCACTGCTCATGGAGTCGTCTCCTACTCACACTTGAGAAGCCAACGATTTTGCCAGCTGGCATTATTACCCGGAAGGCCTCGGTTGAGGTTTCCGGGTTGGTCCATTCGAGGGTTGTCGAAGACCGCAATGCCCACAGATCGCGTTGCGTTATCTGGATACACGGAGGGACAGCACATATCGCATGCGCTGGAGTCATTCTGAAAACCCAGGTGGTAATAGGTATTTGCGTTCAGGGTAACCCCCGCCAGTTGCGTCGGGGTGAGGTAGCAATCGGAACACCCGCTGTGAGTCTCAAAGGGAGAGAATGCGAGAATGTCGCCGTTGTCACTCGTGATATAATACGAGCCTTGAATCGACGTATCTCCCTGATTGTATTGATGGATTGAGATGGTTGGATTCTTACAGGATTCACTGAGTTTCACCCGGGTCGTCGTACGCATGTTGCCCGAGCATTGCCAATAATTGCTGTATCCGTTCACGGTGCCTGCTTCCGGCATGCTGATTTCACCCGAGAACGAGTTGGCCGAACATTCTCCACTCGCGTCACATTCATAATTCACGGGACATCCATGCTGTCCCGACGTGTGGAAGCCGCATCCATTAGCATCGCATTTTCGGCAGGCTTCATTGCCTGCGCTGCATCCCAAGAGCGTGGCATCGACACCTTCAACGTTCATGGCCTCACACCCTGCTCCGTTGCATGCTTGGCATGTTCCGCATCCGTGCTGCTGGCCGTCATCATAATTCATACATGCGCCGTTTTCGTCGCATGCAAGCATTCCGCAGCCTTCTTGACTACATGCCTCAGCACAGCAGAAACCACCCTCGCAAATGTTCGAGTCGCAATCAGAATTCTCGTCGCATTCACCGCCGGGTGTGAGGTCTGGAACACATTCGCCCTCGTCGCAATGGGCGTCATTATCGCATTCATTGTCAGAGGCACAGCTTGTGCTGCAATTGGGCGCGTTTTGGTCTCCTGCGTCGGAGCACGCTACAGCAGGGAAAGCACCGCATTCGTCTGAAACCAAACCCTCGCATCCTGAGTCGTCATCAACGACCACTGAGTCGCAGATGCTTTCGACGCAAAGAGCGTCCGTTCGTTTGCCTTGGCACGTGGTTGGATCATCGCAGCTGGGTGCCGTCGCATAGTTGGCGAGGCAGTCGTTGGGCGTGACGCAACAGCTATCCCCCAGACTTGCATCGGGGTTACTCTCGCACCCGTTGGCCGCATCGCAGGAGTCAGCAGTGCATGGGTTCCCATCATCGCAATCAAGGGGGTCGGGTCCTGCTAGACAAACGCCGTTGGCACAGACATCACCCAGTGTGCATGGATTATCGTCGTTGCAAACGTTGCTATTGTTGTCCGTCAGGCAACCAGCCTGTGGATCACAACTATCGTCGGTGCATGGATTTCCATCGTCACACACAAGAGCGTCTGGTCCTGCACATTGGCCGTTCAGGCAGACGTCACCCATAGAGCATGCGTCCCCGTCGTCGCAGGGAGCCGCATTGAAAGAGTGGGTGCATCCGCTCTCAGAGTTGCATCCATCGTCGGTACACACGTCGCCGTCGTCGCAGTTGGGCTCAACCGCGCCCGCAGTACAGTTTCCGCCGTCGCAGATGTCAGCAAGCGTGCAGGGATCGCCGTCTTCACACGGAAGTTGGTTGTTGGTTGTGGTGCATCCTGTTGCTGGGTCGCACCCATCATGAGTGCACGGGTTGTTATCATCGCAAGAAAGCGTTGCCCCTGCTTGGCACGTTCCGCCCGAGCAACTCTCATTGGTCGAACATGCGTTTCCGTCATCGCATTCGGCGTCGTTGGGAGTGAATACGCAATCGCCATCCATGCATACCTCATCGGTACATGGGTTTCCGTCATCACAGGATACCGTCGCGTTGCTGACGCATTGTCCAGCCTGGCAGCTATCACCTGTGGTGCAGGGATCGCCGTCACTGCAAGACCCTTCCGTGTTGCTATGGTCGCAACCACCGCCAGGAAGACAGGTATCGAGTGTGCATGGATTACCATCGTCGCAGGCTAAGCTACCGAGTCCAACACAGGCACCTTCGACGCAGGCGTCGCTCGTCGTGCACGCGTTTTTATCGTCGCAATCAGCCTCGTTGGCCGAGAAGACGCACCCAAGTTCTTGGTCGCATCCATCATTGGTGCATGGATTTCCATCATCACATATCAGAGACGTCTCTCCACCGGCGCATGCACCCTCTGAACAGGCATCTCCGAGCGTGCACGTGTCTCCATCGTTGCAAGGAATGTTGTTCGGGGTGTAGGTGCAGCCATTATCCAGATCACAGCTATCATCGGTGCATGCGTTTCCATCATCGCACGCTGTTGCACCTGCTGCGACGCAGGCTCCTTCTTGGCAGACGGAAGAGGATGTGCAGACGTTCATATCGTCGCAATCAGCCTCGTTGGGAGTGAAAATACATCCTGTATCACCGCAGGTGTCGTCGGTGCATGGGTTTCCATCATCACACGTGACAAGGGTTCCCGGGCTACATTCGCCCGACTTGCAGGTATCGTTGACCGTGCATGCTTCGCCATCCGAGCATGCATCATTGTTAGGTTCGTACTGACAGCCCTTTTCCTTATCACAGCCATCATCGGTGCACGGATTGTCATCGAAGCAGATGATGGGATCACCCACGCACGTTCCTGCTTCGCAATGATCTCCTTGAGTGCATGCATCTCCATCCAAGCATTCACCTTGCTCGAGAGGCACGTGGGTGCAACCAGCGTCACCGCCGCAGCTATCTTCTGTACATGGGTTGCCGTCGTCGCATGTGTTGTCGTCGACGAGTCCATTACAGTCATTGTCGATCCCATCACAGAGTTCTTCTGTGGCCGGAGCTGCGTCACACGCTGATAGGCCTTCTTCGGTACAGAGTCGCACGCCCTTACAGGTGCCAATCTCGTTGTCGACGACGCAAGGCGTGGAGAGTCCAAGGGTGACCGCCATGTCGGAGCATGGACAGATACCGGTTTTAGGCACGCACTGGAAGCTCGTCCCTCCAGACGTATTCTTTACCTCTTGGCATCCATATCCTTCAGGGCATGGGATCTCCAATCCGCAGGAACCGCCACAAAAGCTCATTCCATCGGCGTAATTCACACAGACGTTCGGGGTATCACCTGAGCAAGACTCGGAAGACTCACAGGGAAGACAGAGGTGGGAGAAGTTGGAGACACATACGTACTGCCCGTCCCCTCCTGAGCCGACCAATGTGCATGACCAACCTTCAGGGCATGCGGAATCACAGGTCTTCGAGCAAACCTTATCGCCCATGTGCATCGTGCAGATACCCGAGAGGCAATCGTCTGCTCCAGCACAAGACTCTCCGAAGCACCCTTCGCCTTCCGTACATTGGGGTGCAGTGACCTCTTCGATATCAGGCTCCGCTGTATCCTCGGTTGGGGGGATATCTGGAACCGAGACATCCGTTAAACTGTCGACTGTTGCGGTATCCGTGGACGGATTCACTACGCCGCTCTCTGATGCACAGCCTGCTAAAGTCCAGAGACAGACGCTGCTAATGAAGAGCAGTATTGGGCGACAAAGACCTGGTTTCATGATTCCCCTCTCGTTAGCCTTTTGGCATGGTCATGACAGACCAGTGTAACTTCTCGAATGTCTCAAGGATAACCGGAAGTGGAGGGGATTAAAACGTGCGGAGGAAGATTCGTTGCTCGCCCGCAATGTTCTATTTGCAGGCCTCTTCTTTTTGGAGCGATGTACCGGCCATATAGGCGTCGCAAGCCGTGGCATAGGTCTTATTGTCGCAACCACATACGGATGTTCCGACAGCGTCGTCACAGTTCTCAGGCATCAGCGTGCATTGACCTAATTCCTTGCATTGGCCCGTATTGAGTTTGAGGCAAAAATGAGACGCTGTCGGACAGTCCGAGTTCTGTTTGCAGACGACATTACTATCGACGCATTGCTCGATTTCTTCGTCGGCCAGGCAAGCACTCTGGCAGGTTCCCTTATTGCAGGTCCAAGCGCTCTTACAGTTTTTGCAATCAACATCATCACAGGCTTGAGGGTCGGGAATTGCCTCCGCGTAGCAATCACATGCGTCTTTGCACTCTGCCGAAGGGCATGAATCAGGACATCCATCTCCTGTGGTATCTGTTGGCGTCTCACCATCCGGGCACTTTGTCACTGGGTCAATACAGCCGATGCATTTGAAGTGTTCGTCGGTATAGGTCCCACACTCCTCTTGGCAATATCCCTGCTCGCACACCCACAGGACGCCTTGGTCCTGAGCCGGGCTTAAGAAGACGCAGCTTTGATTCTGTGGCTGAGCATCTTTGTAGCAGTCGCACGTGGCTTTACACGGTTGCGCGCAGGTGTCGCCGCATCCATCGTCGTTCGTATCGATGACCTCAAATCCATCGAGACAACTAATCTCAATCAAGCAACTACAATTGTCGGCTCCAGGCTTTTGACCCGCAGCACACTCACATGTGTCCGGACATCCATCACCCGTCGTATCGATCTGAGCGGCTCCCTTGGGGCAATCGGCGATAGGTTTACAACAGAGGTTGGTCGCCGTGCAGGTTCCCATAAAGCAAGCAACATCCACACAGTCGCTTTGACCCTTACAGTCCTCATCTTCCTTACATTGGCACCCTTCTTCGTCGCATGCGCACGCGTCATGGCATCCGTCTCCGTCGGTATCCACGGGCTTTTTATCAGCGTCGCAGCTGATAGAGGCCAGGCAAGGACATTCATCTCCTGGTTTGACGAGTGCACCGCTTCCACATTGGCACCAATCCACACATCCATCTTGGTTACTGTCGATAGCTTTGGTTGTGTCTAAGCATTCCTCGGCCTTGATGCAGGAACACTTACCGTTCAAGCCTGGCTCATTTCCGTCAGGGCAAAGACACGTATCAGGACAACCGTCTTTGTCGGTATCGACAGCTGAGGTGCCCGTCTTGCATAAGATCGGCGTCATACAAGGCATGCACTGCTTCACATCGTTGGGGGCAATCCCGCAGGTCGCTGTACATTCACTATTCTCGCATGCCCAGTGGAACGCGTCCACGGCACCAAAACAAACGGTGGCGGACTTGAGTGGTTCCTCGTAACAATCGCATGCGGTCTTACATGTAGGACATCCATCTTTGTCGGGAATGGCTCCTCCAGGACATGCACATATGTCCGGACAGCCGTTCCCATTCGTGTCGAAACCTTCGAGTCCTTTATCGCATTTAAGCGCATCACATACGCAGGTATCGTCGCATCCGTCCTCGTCTGTGTCGGAGGGCACCAATCCCTTGTCGCAAGTCAGTGTGCCGCACAGGCATGTGTCGTCACATCCATCGTTATCTAGGTCTACGGGGCTCTGTCCATCCTGGCATGTAAGTGGCTTGCAGATGCATTGCTTGATGTCATCCGGCAATTCATCACAGACCTGGATGCACGTGTTCTCCTGGCAGGTCCAATGAGGCACGACCTCCTTGCTGTCGCATGTGATGTTGACTTTGGCGAGCTTGTAACAATCGCATCCAGTGACGCAGCACTTTTCCTTGGTGCTGATTTCACATGCTCCAACGACGCAGGTGCCCGAGCTACAGGGGTTCCCTTCCAAATTACAATCCGAATCGCTTGCGCAGGGAAGGCAGCTTGGATCGGTGCATTCACATGCTTCCAGGCAACCATCACCGTCGTTGTCAACGCCGACAGAACCCTTCGGGCATTCCGCCGGCAATTTTTCATCCGGGCAGTAACATGTGTCGATGCATCCATCGCCATTTGTGTCCTTGCCCTTTTGGAAAGCCGAGCAAATGACGTCTTTACAGCACTCCGGATTCTTATCTCCCGGTAGGCAACTCCCTTGAAGACATTGATCCGTTAACGTGCATTTATCGCCGTCGTCACAGGGGGTTCCATCTTCTGCATTCTCGTAAATGCAGGAGCCGTCGGAACACGAATCAATCGTACACTCGTTGCCATCATCACAGGTTTTATCGTTACTGCATTCACCCTCACACGTGTTGGTGTCTGGGTTGCAGGATCCCTTAGCTCCGCAATCCAGGTCGCTTGTACATTGAACACAAACCAACTCTTCGGTGCATTTACCACCAGGGCATTGAGAGTCCTCGTAACATTGCACACATGAGTTGGTGACGGGGTGGCACTTTGATCCACCGCAATCCTCGTCCTCCAGACACGCCACACAGACTTCAAGCTCGGGATGGCAAACGCCGATTGCGCAGCCTCCCTGACAGGGCGCTTCGACGCATGAATCACCTACGCAGTCGGCTTGAACGATATCCTCTCCACCTTTGATGTCCAGCTGTGGGGCTGGGCCATTACTCGGGCAACCGCCGAGCGATACTAGAATCCATCCGGCCAAAAGCAGGAGGGTCCAGCTGCGATGAAAGGACGTTTGAAGAGAGTGTTGCATAATATTCTTTGTTGATTGACGTGTGGTCCTCACCGTTCCATTCCTCTTAAGGCCCGATTTCGTCGAATAATTCGCATCGATTTAGATCCGGGTTGCAGAATCGGTCGGGATCGCACTGGCCGTCACTTACACAGCTTGTACAGATCCCGAACTCATTACAAACCAGTTGCCCACCTTCGCAGTCGATATTCTCAGTGCATCCGCACGTATATCCAGCGTTGGGTCGACACACGCCCGACTGGCACGGGTATGAGTCACTGCATTGCACGCAGATTCCAACCGTTCCATAGCGAAAACAAGCCGGTGTTGGCGCCACACAATCCTCATCATCGACACAACCTGTCGAGATAGAACCGGAAAGTTGGCTACATGTACCGTTCAGACAGACGTAGGGCTCTGGACAGGGGTGACCCAACTCTAGGTTACACGCTGCCCCTTCGACCGAGACCTCACCTGCGCATGAGCTAAGACAGAGCAGTGTTACGACTGCGACTGCATAACGAAACAGCACTCCTAGAGTTTCGTTTGGAGCGAAATACCAGTGGGCCCAATGTTGAGACGAAGGGGTGGCTCGTACGTTTCTGCCGTAACGTTTCGATCGAGAGCGAAGAGCAGCGCACTGGTCAATGCGGCTGCGCCACCGAGACCATAAAGGATATTCGCTGTCGTTTGATTTCGGTCGGCCCTTTGGTTGGCCAGGTGGCGCTGATCGGCCCACGTTGCTTGTTCACCCTCTTCAGCTGCGTTGAACGCCGCTGCATGAAATACCGCGGCTGCTCCTATGCTACCAATTCCTGCAGCGAGAGCCAGCCAGCCATTCTCGTTTTCGTACCAGGGATCGAGATTAAAGCGCTGAACCTTGAGTCCCATCAGGTAATCTTGGCTCAAATAGGTCGAGGCATAGCCTGCGTCGTATTTGCGGTGAAAAAGTGTTCGCTCGAAGTAATCCGAACCAGCACCACGGGCCGAAAGTACGGTGCGTTTGCGTCGCTGCAGGTTGCCAACCTCAACAGTGCCCTGCGTTCCCTTAGGGATAACGAACTCATCCTCACCTTGAACGAGTACGAAAGAGTCCTTGTTGGTCAGAGCCAATGTAAATTCCTGACTGGGGCCTTTGTGAAAGTCAGCATAGCGAATGAGATCGGAATCGACGACGTGAGCCTTGCCCTTGAATGAGCGTTGAATACGTAATTTAGCCGGGAAGGTTCCTTGCCCAATATCGATCAGCGCGAGATTCGGGTGTGAGAGGGGAGGACGAATGTAAGCCTTCACTCTGACGGTAGGGTTAGCCACACGATCATTGGCGGCTGCGATGAAGGCTGCCAGTTCAATAAATGTTACTTTTTCATCGCCATTCAGGTCTGCCGGGCCAAGAAGTCCGGACCTTACCTCGTGGCTAAAGACACCAGCCAAATATCGACCCCATTCGTGGGTTTCACCGACGGTTGAAGAGGCCAATACCACGCCAACATTTGGGTAATTTTCAAGATTGAGCTTTTTCTCACTGGTGACCCTGCGTCGGGTGACAACACCCCGACTATTGACCAAGAGCGCGGCATTGCACGCGTCCACCATCAAAATGATGGGGTCGGTTTTGGCCGGTTCGAAAAGGTGGAAGTAGAGGTCTCGCGTGGTGAAGCGTCCATCGGCCAAATGAATGTACCCGCGGCCTTCTGCATCATAATTGCCGTGTCCGCTGTAGGCGAAGTAGAGGATAGGCTGATCACCAGCGGCGCGCGCTTCATCCATGGCCGCCCGCAGCTTCTTCAAACCCGCGATGATGTTTGCGCGGGTGGGGGAGCCCATCGACTGAGGTCCAAATAGACGCTGGCTCTCTTTATCCAACTGGGTAAGCAGGATGAGTTTATCGGTCACGTGATCCAGCAAACGTGCGTTTCGAAGCGCGTCATCATCCGCGTATCGCAACTTTTTCAAGTTGGCGTCGTCTGAATCATTATAGCCCACCACCATGGCGAATCGACGCTCCTTCGCCAGACTTTCCCCTGCAGTAAGGCTTAGGCCAACAAGGGCAAAGGCGAGGATGCATAGGCAGCGCATACTATTCACCGGCACGGATCCCATCGTCACCAAGGATGGTCGTATCCAAGACGGTGACAACGTCGGTTTCGAGGTCTAAATCCAGTGCATGGTAGAGCTTTCCAGTCACGAGAGACCGGTCTTCCGACATAAGCATGGTGACCCCTTCAGCGGCATCTTTGACGTCTGTTAAAGCCACAGGCCACCGTGTGAAGAGTGCAAATACGCGGAGTTTTCCAGTCTTGTGGCTGTCCGAGAGGGATATATCGAAGAGGGCCTCTTTGCCGACCTTGATTGAGGCGCTCTGGCGCTCAGCTGGAATCGGAAGGTACCAGAGGATCTCTCCTCGTTCCTGCATCGCGAACACGAAGAGGTGTCCTAGCCGAGGATCAGTGTTTCGGTAACTCAGGCGAATCGAGTCTGAGTGCTTGATGCCTTGCGAGGCCACGATTTCGTAGGCGACATCACCTGCAATTGGCACTCCGGAGATTCCTAAACCAGCAGGAAGCTCCTTGTTCTCCGATCCACGTGACCCTACATATTCACCTTGGGCGCGCTGACCATCGACAAGTTCGCTCGTGGCTCCCGTTGAGGTCTCGTCTGTTTGAGCAGGGAACTGGATCGCAACCGCTAGTACGGCCGCAGCACCCGCGAGCATCGACCCGAAGCGTACCCAGAATGCGCGTTCGACTGTTTGAGACGGTGCTGCGCCTTCTAGTAAAGCGTGAAGCATTCGCTCGGATTCAAACCCGCTGGGTGTGTCGGTATCACCACTCACCATGAGTCGATGGGCGATAACGCGCTCGTTGTAATAGGCGCGCCCCGCTTCTGACTGGCGAAGACCTTCACGCATTTGAGCGTCGAGTTTCGCATCCCACTTCTTCTGTGGGTTCAGGTAGCGATCGACGAGGCGCGTAAGTTGTTTAGGCGTGGGTGATTCCATGACTCTTTAGCAGCTTCAGCATGCGCGAATGTAGCCGCGCGATTGATTTCCTAACTTTGTGGCGGGTGATCCCTAAGTCTTTCGCCAACGTTTCTTCCGCCGTGCCATCGCAAAAATAGCGTTGGAGCACGGTCTTGTCGGGCTCATCGGTCACTGTCTCGCGAAATCCCCGGAGGATCGTGGCCGTTTCGTATTTTATGTACTCATTTTCCAGGTTGGGGGATTCGTCATTGAATGATTCTGGACGGCGGTCGAAGCGGGTCTTTTTATCGAGCATCTTCCGAACGACATTTTGTGCGATCCCACGAAGGAATGAACCGTAAGCGTCGACCCCGTTATAGCGAAGGCGTGATCGCTCTTCGAAGGCCACGGCGAAGATATTCTGAATGGCATCATCACGGTCTACCGGATCAAAAAAACCCTTAAAATTACCGAAACCATGCGTGGTTACGGTTCGAATGAGGGGGTAGTAAGATCGGTAGACTGCGGCCATTGCCCAGCGTTCTCCTGCCTTGAATGCCTCGCGGCATTTGGGGTCATCTCGTAGCAAATCCTCGGTCATACGCACCGTAGGTTAAGCGACTCGGATTGGTGATTCACTTTTTTCAAGTTTGTCTTCCTTTCCTAATGCTTGGTCGCTTCGTTGAAAAAAATGCATTGCATCCGAAAAAAAAATGCGATCGCGCCTTGCGCATAGCGAATACAAGAAAATTACCCGAACCTGAGAATGAAAAATGCCAGGCAGAAGGCGCTTAAGAAAACGATTCCAATCCAGGAGTAAATAATCATGTTTCGGGAGGGACGATCCTCGTGTGGCACCTCGGGACTTAGGACGGCTCGATGGTTCAAAAAGGCGAGAACGGGCGCAGTCATGAAACTCAGACCCGTGGCGAGGTCTACCAAATCCATAAACGACCCTTTCCCCAAAAAGCCGATCAGAACGACCAATGCTCCAATGACCAGAATGATCACGGCGATCCTGTAGGAGGCGCCATCCGTTACGTCTTCACCCTCTTCTTCGGCCGTCCTGAGTCGACGTACGAGACAAGCGATGGCACGCGGAAATCCATCGGTCACTGTAACGGTCGTCGAGAGCATCACGAGAAAGGCCGCCAACCCGATCACAGGACCCGACCACTCCCCTAATGTAGCCACGTAGAGATTGACCACAGCGTTTGCAAATTTCGGTGCGGCAGTCGGGACATCATGACCTTGCATGACACCTGCGCCTAAAAGGAGAAAGCAGACCGCTAGTATCGCTGTGCCAATGTAGCCAACGTTGAAGTCGAACATCGATTCGCGAACTGTCGGACGGTGTCCCGAGGTTTTTCCCTTGGCGAGTGTCCAGAGCGAATGCCAAGCAGCGACGTCAATAGCGGAGGGCATCCATCCGATCAGGCCAGCAATAAAGAGAACTTGTGCACCATCAAACGCTTCAGCTGAGGGCCACCACGGGCCCGAGAAATTTACTTTGCCGATAACCAAGACTGTGGCGACAAGCGTACACAGGGTGAGTATCGCAACGAAGACCTTGATGACGCGATCGAGCCAGGCAAAGCCGCCCATGGTCACAAGCAGAGAAGAAAACGCCATCACGATGGCGCTGATCGTAATGATGCTCAGCTCGGTGGCGAACATTCCTTTAAGGAGGGCTGCTGTGACGAGTGCGACGACGGCCATCACGGTAAACATGGTTCCCAAGGTGAGTGCGGCATAAAGCCATAAAGCCCATGTTCCCTGGCGACGGTAACCCTCGATTAGGCTCTTGCCTGTCGCAGCCGCATAGCGGGGACCGAAGGAGAACGCGGGGTATTTCAGCACGTTCGCTAAGATGACGATGAGCGCCAGTGCTAAACCAAACCCAGCGCCCGCTCGAGTCGATTGGACAAGATGACTCACGCCAACCGCTGCCCCTGCAAAGAGGAGTCCCGGACCGAGTACTTTCTGTAAATTGTTGGACATCATCGCTCTATCGTAGGCCAAGTCACAGGTGGTGCAAGCTTCCCTCCGAGTCTTACTCAGAGAGCCCCCGTTGACACTTGCCGCCCGTAGGCGAAAAATAGCTGAAGCATCGTCGAAAGGTTGTCCTTCATGTCGCTTCAGAAAAACATCACCGAATTGAACGCCCGTTTTGTCGATCTATTGATTGCCAGGTGGGAGCGTGTTCTGGATCTAAGGACACATCTTGCTTACCGACGAGGTGATGAAGATGATCAAGGGCAGATTGCTGCGTATGAGGCAGAAATTCGGCGCCTGCTTGCGGCTATCGACGAATGTCGTGAGGAAGCTAAGAAACTACAGCAGGTCTTGCCTTTCGATAGACTCACCCAAAGCTACAACTTGAGTAGTTTGGAAGCCGAGATCTTGGAACTTGCGATGGTTCCTCACATGGAGCTGTCGTTTCGACAGCGGATTGCACGGTTTAACAACAACATCCTTTACGATTTCGTAGATGTAGACCTGGCTCTGACACTACTCTTCCCTACGCGCGTGGAGCGTTTACAAGCTCGTGCACTCTTTTCGGCAAATGCGCCGCTGATATCCCATGGTCTGGTTCGGCTAGAGAAAGCGAAAGAGGCTAAGGGTAGTGGTGTTCTAGGCCAGGAACTTCGTCCGCCCGATCGTCTCTCTGATTTTGTTCTCGGACGTCGCTCGTTGGATGCGTCGCTGCGTTCTGTGGCCGAGATGAGCGATC
>MDTD01075996.1_pt1 | contig 41738 bp, 37 predicted proteins | sample 811221 | NCBI WGS metagenome assembly MDTD01 (sample SAMN05326646, study PRJNA326480) | marine metagenome | isolation source: seawater | place: Pacific Ocean: South West | collected 2011
GACTCAAACAGTACCCGGTGGGCCGCCATCTTGCTATTTCCTTCTACTGACTATTCCCCGCTAATCTGCGATGAACCTTTTTTCTCCCCCGGTTGGACTCGAACCAACGACCTAGTGGTTAACAGCCACCCGCTCTACCAACTGAGCTACAGGGGAATATCAAAGCGTGTCCGGATCATACGGAAACCGGGGTTTTGTGTCAAGAGTGCACCGGGCTCGTCAGCGAACCTCGAACGGTTTCATCTCGATGCCAAAACTTCCCTTGCGAACGGTCACTTCCACGATCTGGATCGTCTCTCCGTCCTCGGTGACGGTCTGACTGACGTCGCGTCCATGGACCACGTCGGTCATCCTGAACTCGTAGAAGTGTGAGCCTTCCTCCAGCGGGCTGGTGATCAGAAGGAACTTCTTCGCGTCGTAGGGATGCTTTCGCACGGCACCGCGGTAGCGTACTCCGTCGCCGGAGAACTCGCTGTCGTGCCGGTACCGGACGATCTCGTGAAGCGCGGACGTCGTAAGATAGTTTGCCACCGCCATGCCTGCAGTCTAGCCAGCCCCGGCGCCGTTGTCAAACAACTTCGGGCCCCCTACCCCAGAGAAATGCGCGGCGTGTCGGCGATCACACTGATCGCGTGTGTCCGCAGCGGGATGTTGCGCTCCCGAAACACGTCCTGTAACGCCGTGGCAACGCCATTACGCACGGTCACGTAGTACTGCCGCTCAAACCAGATGCCGAGGAGTGCTTCGATCCCGTTTTCCCGAAACCCCCGGAACATCACAAGGGGCTCGGGCTCCTCCAGAACCTCCTGAACGCGGTCACCGGCGGCCCGAAGCGCCTCCAGGAGCTTTGTGACCGCTACGGTGTCGGGAACGACAACCGTAAAGTCCATGCGGCGTACCGGAAAGCGGGTGATGTTCAGGATGTCCTGCTCGATCAGCTGTTGATTCGGAACGCGGATCAGCAGGTTGTCGAACGTCTTGATCTTTACCGACAGAAGGTCGATAGAGAACACCGTCCCGGTGTGGGACCCGATGGTGACCACGTCGCCGATCTCGAAGAAGCGTTCCGAGACTAGGAACAGTCCGCTGATGATGTTGCTGAGGCTCGCCTGACTCGCGATACCGATTGCGATACCGAGGACTCCGGCGGCACCAAGCAACGCCCCGACACTGACTCCCGCCGCGTTCAGGACCATGACGAACAGAACGGTTGCTCCGATGTAGAGAATCGTCTTTCGAATGAGCTCTCGCGACTGATCCCGGAGTCCGCGGCCGATCGCCTTCATCAGCATGCGGGTCAGAAATCGCAGGACGACAAACCCGAAAACCAGCACTGCCAGAGCGCTGAGAATCGCCTCCAGCTCGGGTACGTCCGGCATTGTCACGGTCTGTACACGGTTCAGAATTCCCGCCACGTTTCCTCCCGCTGCCTATGTTGTGAGATCTCGGAGCCAGAGAAAACTCCGCTTGATGATGTCCTGGCTGGTAGAAACCCGGTGTCCTCCGAGAAGTTCGCCTCCCCGGGCGGATACGGATGATGCCGGCTCGAACGTGATCTGGCTGAGCTGTTCGCTGCCCTTGAAGGACACGGTGACTCCGTTGGATTCAAGGGCGGCGTTCACACGGTAGATGTCCAAATGAACCACGCGGAGCAGAAGGCGCTCGAACCACAGGACGCTCTGGGATCCGTTGTGCACCGTGAGCGGCACGGAGAACCGATGGCGGAGGTGTGCCTCCCGCGCCCGGGGCAGAAACGACCAGCCGTAGCCCACTTCTCCCGCCTCGGCGGTGCCAAACCACGTTCTTTTGAGCGTACGGACCGGGAGATCGAGGAGCGTTTCCTCGCGGGCGCCGCGCCTCTGATCGCGGTCCAGTGTGACAACGCGGACCCAGACCGGAAGCGCCACCCGGTAGGTCACGCTCTGGCCGGGAGCTACGGCGATCGGTTCCTGTGGCTTCAGAACGACCGGAAGATCGGGTGTCGCGGGAACGATCGCCAGACGGGTGTCGGCGCCGACGTGCACCTCACGCCACCCGTCGGGGATCGCGGGCAGCTGGTTGGCAACGGCACCGTCGAGGTGAATTCTGTACACCCCGTGACGACGTGCCACGCGCACCTCAAGGTCTGCCAGCGACAACGAGGTTTCGCCGGGGTCCTGAAGCGAGATATCTCCCCACACGCTGTGATTCTCCTTTGTACAAAAAAACCCGCAGGGCGTTCCGGGAACGCGCTGCGGGTCACCAATGGGCGGTGGCAGATTTGAACTGCCGACCCCATGCATGTCAAGCATGTACTCTAACCAGCTGAGCTAACCGCCCGATTGTCACTGCTATGCCAGAGAGGCTACGATCCGTTCCAGGACCTTCTTCCTGTCCAGCGGCTTGACTATATAATTTTTGGCCCCGAGTAGCAAGGACTTTTTCACAAGATCCTGCTTGCCGAGGGCGCTCACCATGACGATCCTCGCCTCCTTGTCAAAGGCGATTATCTGCTCAAGGGCCGTGACTCCATCCATTTTCGGCATGGTAATGTCCATCGTGACCAGATCCACGCCGGGGTACAGTTCCTTGTACTTCTCGACGCCCTCCTGTCCATCGGCGGCGGTGGCGACGACATCGAAACCCTCGGAGGTGAGAATCTGCCCAATCTGTTTCGTCACGAACATCGAGTCGTCGACGACGAGCACACGATACGGCGTGCCGTCCGGGCGCTTGCCCTGCTGCGGACGCTCATTGATGCTCGGAAAATCTTGCTTGGTCTTCATTGGCGCCTCAGGTCCTCTCGCGCACGGCCACGTTGATCTCGATCTTCCCTTGGGGAAGCTCCATCGGCACGATGAGTGCCTCAAAATTGGGATCCGATACTTCCATGTTCTGCCCGCTGAAAATCGCCGGCGGGGTCAGATCAAACCGAAATCCCAGGTTGTGCAATTTAGTCACCGCCTGGCCGGTGATCATGTTTGCCAGCTCCGTGAGTGTGGCCCGCGCCATGTCATTCAGCTCTTCCACCGGCTCCATGTCCATGCTCGTGAGCATCGCCGATGCCACGGCAAGGCCCGTTTCAAGCTTCATATCAAACAGTACGCGTCCCTCGACATCGCCGGCCAGACCGACGATCATCGCGACGCCGAGCATCGGCATCGCCGCGCTCTTGAGGTACAGCTCACCGCGGTTGACCTCCGTCTGAAGGACCTCCGACAGCACGTTGTAGGCCGATTCCACAAAGGGATTGATGTACTCAACTCGCATTCCGGCATTCTCCTAGCGACGGCGATACACGGTCAGTGAATCCCCGGTAATTTCTTCCCATGCAGCGCCGTCGAACACACGTTCGTTGTCCCCGAGGACCAGGGCACCGCCGGGTTTGAGAGTCTCTTCAAACGTTTCGATAACCTTACGCTGTTCCGCCTCGCCGTGAAGCGAGAGGAGATCGCGCGCAACAATCACATCCATCTTGGGCATTCCCGCGGAGTTCAGCACGTCGCTGAACTCGAAGAGAATAGCATCTTTCACCGCGGCGTTGAACGTTGGACCGTTCTTTCCGTCCACCAGAAGATCCTGCCATTCCTCCGGTACGTCCGACCGCGAAAAGACGAGGTTCGGGGCGGTGGAAATCTTCATGAGGTCCTTGTCCCCGGCCCATACCTTGACCTGACGGTCCGGATACCGCTTGAGCAGCGCCGCCGCGATGGAGTAGCTGCCGTAGCCCTCGCCGCAGCCCGGATTCCACACCTGGATCACGTTTCCTGCCGGCTCCGGAAGCAACGACAGGAGCTCGGTCACGTAGTCCGCCTGCCAGAATCGACCGGCATAGCGAGAGTGGAACGTGCCGAGAAACGCGCGGGCGTCGTCCTCATCGATGAGCTGCACGTCCTTGCCCGATGCCTGGCGTTCCGCGCGCCACTCGTCCATGCGGCGATCGAACCAGTCAACGTTCACCGGGGTCACGTGAAAACCGGCAAAGGTCGCGAGCCCCTGGGTCACGAAGTCGCGTTGAATTGCGCGCTCATCGGTGCCGGACGAACGCGGTTCGTCGGTCGGGGATGGCGATGCGGCTTCCTGTACGCGAGGCCGTCGCGCAGCGTCGAACGAACGCTGCGCGATCGACTCCTCTTCGTCGCTCTCACGACTGAAGATGCGGTCGACATCGAGAATTATGTACAGGCGGCCCTCGTGTTCCGCGACACCGCTGATGTACTTCACGTTGATGTCACCAAATATCGGATGCGGGGGCTGTACCTGGCTCGACGCGATGCCCACCACCTTGTCGATCTGATCCACCACGACCCCGATCATGTTCGTCTCGAGACGCAGGATGAGGCCGTTCTCCGGGTGCCCTTCCTCCCGTTGCTCAGCCGGGAGGTTGAACATGAGCCGGAGATCGATGACGGAAATGATATCGCCCCGGAGATTGTAGACGCCGCGTACAAATGGAGCTGTGTTGGGCACGTAGGTGAACTGCGCGAACTTGGCGATCTCTTTCACCCGCATGATATCGATTCCGTAGTCCTTCCCTCCAAGGGAGAAGGTGACCATCTTGAAATCGACAAGCGACTGCCGTCGTTCCTCGCCGTCCTGTTCGTCCAGCTCCTGGCTGTTCAGTACCTGGGTGTCGATGTTTGCCATTGATACTCCCTACTCAGGACCCGATCGTCATCTCGCGCTTCGCGCGTTCTTCCTTCTCCCGACGAAGACCGAGCTCGAGGAGCTGGCTCACATCGATGATCAGGGAGACTTTCCCGTCGCCGGTGATGTTCGCGCCGGCGATACCGGGCGAATTGGTGAAGTGATCGCGGAGCGGCTTGATGACCACGTCCTCTTCGCCGATCAGAGAATCCACGATCAAGCCCATTTTCCGTTCGCTGGTCCCGACGATGACCACGTAGTGATAGTCGGGGTTCTCGTTCGTCTGAATCCGGAAAAGCCGGCTGAGACGGATCAGCGACACCACGTCGTCACGTACATTGAAGACTTCGTAGTTATCGATCATCTTGATCTCCGACGGCTTGATGCGATGACTGTCGATCACCGAAGTGATCGGGATGGCGTACATCTCCTTGCCGACCCGGACCAGCAGTCCCTGGATGATTGCGAGTGTCAACGGAATCTTGATCGTGAATCGTGTTCCGGCACCCTTTTCCGACCACACCGTGACGGTACCGTTCAGCTTTTCGATCTGTCGCTTGACCACGTCCAGTCCCACGCCGCGACCGGAAACGTTGGTAATCTCCTTGGCCGTGGAGAAGCCGGGATCAAAGATGAGATTGAACGCTTCCACGTCGGACAGCTGTTTGTTGGGGTGGATGACGCCGCGATCGATCGCCTTCTTTCGGACGGCGTCTACGTCGATACCGCGACCGTCGTCAGTTACCTCGATCAGGATCATGTTGCCCTCGTTGCTGGCGCGCAACGAGACGGTTCCGGCGTCAGGTTTCCCGTTCTCGCGACGGGTTGCGGGATCCTCGATACCGTGGTCGATGCTGTTTCGAACGCAGTGAATCAGCGGGTCGAGCAGATCCTCGATGACCGATTTGTCGAGCTCGGTTTCCTCGCCCTCGATCTCCAGTTCGATCTTCTTGTTCAGGGAGCGGGACAGGTCGCGCACCAGACGGGGAAACCGCGAGAAAATCTGCGAGATCGGCACCATGCGGATGCGCATAACGCCTTCCTGAAGCTCTCCCGCGATCCGGCCCAGGTTCTGGGCAGTGTTGCGGAACTTTGCCACGGTGGCCTTCAGATCCCCGTGAAAGCCGTCGAAGAGCCCGGGCAGATCACCGAAGCGTTCATTGATCCGCTTGCGCACTTCCTTGGGCGATGCTCCGCCCCGAATCTCCTCGAGGTAGTCGGGCAGACTGTCGAAAAGATCCTTCAGAAGGTCACGGTACTGCGTTTCGACGGACTGGAACGTCGCAAGGTTATCGGTGAAGGCGTTGCTGATCTGGTTGAAACTCGCCTTGTTAATGACGGTTTCGCTGACCAGGTTGAGGAGGTTGTCGATCCGGCGACTGTCGACGCGCAGAATCGAACCAGCCTGCGCGTTGCGCCGGTGTTCGGTTCGGACACGTTCTGTCGCTTCGTCGGCGCCGGAACCCTCCTCCGCTTCTGCCGCGGGAGCGGGCGCGGCCTGCGACGCGGCGGCCGGCGTCGGAGTCGGAGTCGGTGCTGCGGTCGAGGCGGCGGGTGCCGTGCCGGCACGTGCCGGTTCCGGCGATGCCGCGGCCACGGGGGCCGGCGAGCCGACCCCGTCGAGAACCGCAATCTCTATCGAATCGGTGACGTCCGAAATCATGAGTTTGCCGCGATGTTCCTCGGGATTTTCCTTCGTGGCGATGTAGTACACCACCTGCGGATGAAACCGGTCTTCGTAGAGCTCATCGAAGCCGGGAACGGTTTTGAGTACATCGGAAAACTGCTTGAGGGCGGCGAACAGCTGAATACCGCCGACCGAGTTCATGGGGTTGTCTTCGCGGAAGCGAACGGTCACTGAATAGATCGTCGCTCCGGGACCGGCGGCATCTTTCAGTTCCAGAAACTCGTATTCAGTCAGCTCCGTCGACTCACTCGCGGTGGATGTGGACGGCGTCGGTGCCGCGGGTGCGGCAGACGTTGGTGCCGCCGGTGCCTGGCCTTCGAGAATCGAACGGAGGGCGGCCGTTACCTGAGTCGTCTCCTCGGTGTAGACGCCGCCGTTCTGCCGTTCGGCGAGCATCGCCTTGATCACGTCAATAGCGACAAGGAGTGTGTCGATCGTCCCTTCCTGAATCGAGACGCGACCGCTCCGGATCTCATCGAGGGCGTCCTCGACCAAATGGGTGAACTCGGCGAGCTCGTTCATCTGAACGGTTGCCGCACCACCCTTGAGGGTGTGGGCCGCACGAAAAATCTCATCAATCGCGTCGGCGTTCCCGGGGTCGTTTTCCAGCACGAGGATGTTGCTCTCGAGCGTCTCGACCTGCATGTCGGCCTCGACGTAAAAGTCTTTCAGCAACTCGTCGTTGGCGGGATCAAGGTAGTCACTCATCGTGCTTCAATTCTCATACTTTTGGTAGCCGTCGTCAAGCCAACAAAAAAGCCCTCCCCAAAAAGGGAGGGCTTTCCAACTGATTTGCTTGCAAGCAATTAGCCGTTGGTGGCCGCAGTACCAGCCTCACCGGCTGCAGGCGCGGCGTTGGCATTCGGGTCGTGCATCTTGCGCTGCTCGAGGTAGCGAAGGACCTGAATGCTTCCAAGGTTGCGAAGCTCGGCCTCGCGCCGTGCGCGCTCACGATCCTGAAGAATGCCCCAGACCGCTTCATCGTTAATGTCGCGCTCGAGATTGAGCACCGCACGATCGTAAGTGATCGAAATATCCTTGATATAGGTGATGAAGTCCCCGCCCTCCATGGAGGCATCGCGGTAGACACGGATTCCGATCAGCTTCTGCATCGGCGTCAGGTTGGGATACAGCGGGTACGTCCGGATCTCGCGGTTGCGAACCTGTTCGATGTAGTTGGGGTTGCGCCACTCGAGCGTCCGCCATCCGTCAAACTGAAGGTAGCCCATGAAAATCTCGTGCTGCTCGTTGTTCTCGTCCTGGAGAACAATGCTGATTCCATGGGGAAAATTGAGGCCGTGCACGTTCATGGAGACAGACCGAAGGACACCAACGTTCTTGACAACGCCGAAGTTGTCGAACTTGCGTCCGCGACCAACCTCTTCCTGCGGAACCTGCAGACTGCCGTCGTCCTGAACGACATCGCGATCGGCGTAGGCGGGGATTTCGAACGGGGGTCGGATCAGTGCCCAGGAGTTGAAGGGCTCCGTGGGGAAATGCACGCGCGCACCGAGAACGGTCTGGTTCTCGTAGTTGCTCGCTCCCTCGCGGACGGGTGCTTCACGGACCATGCTGTTGGTGACGGTCGCAACACGCTCGGACGAGGACGCCAGGTCGATCTCCCAGGATTCAATGGCCAGAGAGATCTTCATCTGTGCCTTTTCTTCCTCGGTGTAGCTGGAGCCGGCGGCAATGCTGTAGTCAACGAGAGTCCGCTCATTATGGGTCGGATCATCCGCCGGATAGTCCGCTGCCAGCTGAGCGAAATCGATCAGGACTGCTTCTTCCGCAAAAGCAGTACCAACCGATAGAAGTGCAATCAATACGAAAAGGACGGAACGTCTCATCCATGTCTCCTTTGCTTCAAGCGCCTATACCTATAAGTGCGTAGCCTTGGGTTGTTACCTTAGACAAATTATACCGTCGTGGAAGCCTTTGTCAACGACCGATCGAGTCGAATCTGGGAGCCTCCGGTACCTGCCCCCCGATGAGGAAGTGTACCTCCCGCAGCCAGCGGAAATTGTGGAACAGATTCTCTTCCATGAGTTGCTCCACGTCCGCAAAGCTCCGCTCGGCCGTTCCGGCCTCAAACATCACGGCGGGGGTAAAATCCAGGTACAGAACGTCGCCGTCGCGCAGCATCAGACTGCGAATCGCGGTCCCGGCCGGCAGGAAGGGAATCGCGCCGAGCTGAACGGGGCCGAGTTCCAACTCCCGGACGAACATCCGGACCTGCTCCACGCGGTCCGTTCGGTCGGGCACGAGGTGCCATTCACGGTGGCGTTCACCGCCCGCCGTATCCGGGAAGACGAGCAGACGCCGCTGCATGTCCTGGGGTATCAGAACGTACCAGAAAAAGCTGATTAGAAACGCCGCCAGCAGTGCCGCCGGGGCGATCAGGGTTCGTTTATTCAACACCGACCTCTTCAAAACTCCGAACGAAATTTGTCACGCCAGTATAGATACCCTCGGAAAGACGCTGCAAGTACGCATCGTTCTGCAGCTGGAGGAATTCATCGCGATTCGTCACGAAACCGACCTCAATGAGTATTGACGGCATCTTGGCGTTTCTCACCACGTACCAGCTCTCTTCCCGGAGCCCGCGATTCGGCGTTCCGAGTCCCACCGAGCCCTCCATCCCCGACAGAACGTTTCGGGCGAGGAGGACGCTTTCCAGTGTGATCTCCTCTTCCCGCATCGTGTTCAGTATTGAAAGCACGTCGGGATCCTCGACGCCGGCGTCCTCGGCGCTCACCAGGTTGCGTCGGCGGAACTCGGGCGGCAGAAACCACACCTCGAATCCGCGAGCGCTTCGGTTGAGCGAGGCGTTGGCGTGGATCGAGATGAAAATCACTGACTCGTTTGGCCCTGCCTCGATGCCGTTTGCAAGTGTTGTCCGCTCCTCGAGGGTGAGGTAGTCGTCGGTATCGCGCGACAGAACGATCTCCTTGTCGGGGTACCGCGCCGTGAGGAGCGCGTGCAGACGCTGTCCGACGGTGAGGACGATGTCCTTTTCCTCGACCCGCTGGACCTCGCCGTCGATCGTGTGCTGTCCGATCGCCCCCGGGTCCCTGCCGCCGTGCCCCGGATCGATGAAGATCGCAGAGATTCGGCGTGTCTGTCCCGGGGGTGGAAAGACCTGCAGCGCCAGGGCGAGAAAGTCCTGGCCGAACTCGAGTGTCCCGCCGTCGCGGCGGGGCGGTTCGACGCGATGAACCGCGGATAGATCCTGCACCGCGGTGGTGCTGCCGAGGGCGAAACTCAGCATGCGACCGCCGCGCACGAGAGCGCCCTGCTGTCGGTAGGGATCCCACTGCAGTCGCGCTCCGGTCCGGGAAAGCACCTCTTCAAGCGACACGGGCGACGCGGTCCCCGCGCCGCCGCCGGCGTCCTGCGCATGGACAGCGGCGACGCCGACCCAGAACAGGAGAACGAGGGCGACCATTCTGTGTGTAGTCCCGGTCATGGCGCAGTTCCCTCCGCCGCCACCGTCGCACGGACGTACACGATTCCCTGAAGTCCGGCGGCGAGAAACGCGCGCCAGAAAAATCCGTCCACGGCGGTGGCGCCGTCTTCCCATCGGATCATACCACGCTCCTCGGCCGTCGCAAGCAGCTCGTCGGGAGCCAGCACGATGTGCCGCGGACGGATCGAGCGGCGGAGCTTCACGGGAAGGTCGCGAACCGGAAGTGGCCCCTTCCCCATGGTCGCGGCAATGAGGTGCAGTTCCGCACCCGCCCCGGGGCGTGCGGCGATCGCCGCACCATCGCCGTCGTCAACGCCGAAGCTGGCAAACCGGGAGCGCCACCCGTCCTGGAACATAAAACGGTCGCTCTCCGGGTCTCCTGGTGTCAGGTGCACCTCTACCTGACCGATCAACTGTTGCGCGCGATCCTCCGCAGCGGTTCGGGAATCGGCCACGGTGATGACGTTGGCAACTTTTTCGACATTGTTGGTGGGTGGCGCCACGCGGTCGCCGGGGGCGCAACGCAGAAACAAAGCCTCCTCCGGCTGCAGGGCATCGTCCGGCACCACGACGCGTTCAACGCGACCGGGGGCCGAGATCACCGCGCGTTCCGCCGACACCCGCTGCCGTCGCGGCCGGAAGTGTTCAGGAGCCGGATTCTCGCCGATGGCGATGCGGATGGCGAGCTCTGTCAGCGGGATACCCGTCGCGCGCGGATACGTCCACCCGGACATGTACCCGCCGCTCAACCGGGCGGCGATCTCACCGACGACGGCGCGGGGCCCATCCTGTTCCTCGACGAGAAAGACATCGCCCTTTGCTGCGCCGCGATTGATGCCGAGGGCGCGGATCGCATCGCGGAACGTCGCCTCGAGGATCGCCTGTCGCCGGGCGTCCAGGGCGGTGGGTATCGTGTGGCCGAGTTCGACGAACCAGGGCGGAAAAAAGACGTGGCGGTCCGCGACGCCGGTCACCTCGATACGCCCGTCGATGACGAGGGCGTCGAGACTGAACTCACGCCCCGGTATTCGCTCCTCTACGATGACGTCGCCGCCGACGGAGGTTTCGCGGGCAGCCGCGACCGCCGGCGTGAGTTCGTCCCATCGATCCACCTGGCGCACACCGCGGGCTCCCATGTTGTCAACCGGTTTACACACCACGGGAAGCGAGAACGTCCGGCGGCATCGATCCATCGCGCGATCTGCAGACTCGTTCTGCTGGACGACGGTGTACTGCGGAATCGGCACGCCCCCCGACTCCAGTCGGCGCCGCATGCGCCCTTTGTCGGTGGCATCGAGGCTGGTCTCGTACGGGATGCCGGGCAGTCCGAGGGCTTGGGCAACCCACGCCACGCTGCTCGAAAAATCGGTTCCCGCGGTAAACACCCCAGCCAGCCGATCAATCTGCCGGGCTGACGCGAGCAGTCCCTCGCGATCTCGGAGATCGACGTGGTGGAACACGTCGGCGTCTGCGCGGCCGGGACAGGAAGCGTTTCCGTCGGCCATGTGAACCTGGAGGCCCAGCCCGCGCGCGGCCTGCAGCGCGGGAATCTGCATGGTACCGCCGCCAAGAATCAGAATTGCCCGCTGAGTTCGTGTCATACACTGCGCTCCGCGATCGCCTCAAAGGTGTCACCGAGGCCGCCGACGGTGGAAATTGTTCTGAGGAGCCCGTATCGGAATCCCTGGCCGGCGGCCGCCCTGCGTCCCAGTGGCAGGCCGAATCGTTCCGGATGGTGGCCGGTGGATCGAAACTCACGCAGACGGAACCCGAAACGGGAAAGCACGGCGTTCAGGGAATGGCGGTCCAGAACGGTGTGGTGGTCCTCTGGACTGCGGCGCAGGAACTCCCGCAGGTCTCGGCGAGCGGAAATCCCGCGTCCGTGGGGACTGGAAAAGGCGAAGAGGCCTCCGGGACGGATGAGATCCGCCACCCGTTCGAGGACACGGTCCAGGTCGGGAAAGTGTTCGATTACATACCACATCGTGACGATGTCGAAGGGACCGCCGAGTTCGTCCGCGCCGGTATCCGGGAAGCGAGCGGTCCGTGCCGGCAGTCCGAGCGTCTCGGTGACGTAGCGGACTGCGTCATCGGCGACATCGACCCCCAGAACGTCGGCTCCGCTGTCGGCAGCCGCGCGCAGAAACGGACCGTAGGCACACCCGATGTCGAGCAGCCGCGGTCGCCGGTGTCGTCCGTGGTATTTGAGAATCCTCCCCATGCGCCGGCGTCCCATCGCCGCGATGTGGTCAAAATCTTCGAGATAGGTTCGGCCGTACTGACGTTCGTACTCGGAGAAGAAATACTCGCGGTCGTAGGAAATCGTCGCCGGCCGGTAGCGCTTCATGAATACCAGGCCCGTTTCCGGGTGTCGAAAGAACGTACGCTCCGCGAACCGTTCCAGGGCAGACGCGAACCGTCGATCGTCCACCGGGCTGGTCGGGCGCGGCGGGGGGAGCAGGCCGTTCACCAGATCGCCAAGGCTGCTGCGCCCGGCTGGACGGATCCTGCGCCCGGCCTCCACAACCGAATCCGGGTGTTTGAGAATGGCGCTGAGGTCGGTCCCCCGCTCGACACACCGGAACCCGGCGCGCTCCGCAAGGCGTTCGTGGTAGGGACTCGGGTTGAGCAGGACCACCGGCACCCGCGCCCAGGTTGCCTCATACGCCGTGAGTCCATAGTGGGTCACCACGAGGTCGTACTGGTGGAGTCGTTCGGAAAGGTCGCCGGAGGGCCGCAGAACGGTCAGCCCCGGCGGTACCTGCGTGTCCGGTGCGGCGACGACGCTCACCGAGCCGTCGGCCGGAACCGGAATGGCAGCTCCCGTCTCTGCGGCGGTGGCACCGCTGCCGGTTCCGCCGAACACAACAAGGACGTGCCGGATCTCCCGTGGCCACTCGTCACGGACCGTATCCGGGAGGTGCAACAGACCGCTGTCGGCGATGTTGGGCGGCGCGACCTGTTCCGGCGTTTCAAGCGTGTCGATCGCGAAATCGACACGGTCACGCGCCTCCCCTGCGAGGTCGATCCCGATAACCAGACGGGCGTCGGGAAGACCGTTGAGCTCGGCGGCGGTCATCTCTCGTCGGTCGATGATGACGATGTCGTAGGACGACGCCGGCGAATCGGTCCAACGGATCGGCAGCTCGGGTTCTCCGAGCATACGAAGCGCATCCCGGCGGGAATAGTGTCCATCCGGCGGGTCCTCCGGAAGGAGCCAGTCCACCTGGCCATCGAGCTCCCGCGCAAGGCGGGCGCACCGGTGCAGGTGGCCGCTGCCGTGTCCGTGGCGGTGTTCGGCGATCAGAAGAAACGTTTTAGGCGCTGTTTCGGTGTTGTCGCTGTCCATAGGCTACGAGTTCGGGTACCTCGACCGGTTTCCCGCGGTAGATTTCCCGGAAGATGCCGGCAATGTAGTTGTAATCCTCGGGGGTATCAAGGGTCACCCGCATCTCGGGGAGCTGCACAGGGTCGGCGGCCGGTCGCGTGACCACGCGGTACCGATCCGGGCGCCGGTAGAGGCCGGGACTGACGTGTTCCCGTTCGTACGGGTCCGAGGTCAGGGCGTTGAGGTCATCGAGCGCCGCTCGCCGGATGATCTCGACGCCGGTACCGTACGGGGTGCCGGTGATGCCCGCGTAGTCAGCCTCCGTCGCCTCCTGGAGCTGAAGCGCTTCCCGCGCGGTGGCGGCGGAGACGAGCGGATTGTCTCCCGTGGCGCGCACGATCGTGGATGCGTCGAAATGGGCTGCGGCGTCGCAGAACCGTGCGAGCACGTCGTCCGGGTCACCGGCAAACACCGCGTATCCGCAGCTGTCCGCAAGGGGCTGCAGGCGCGGTGCACTGGCAGCGTCCGTGACAAGGGCGCGACGCGCGGCCGGGAGGCTTTCCAGGGCGCGCATGGCGTGAACGATCACGGGAACACCCGCGAGCGGGAGGAGCGCCTTTTCCGGAAGTCGCGAGGACGAGAGCCGAACCTGCAGAAATACGGCGGTACCGTCAGACATGGTCAACACTCCATTGCTCCACCATCGTACGGGGGTCGATGGCGAAGCGCGATTCGTAGGTCTGAAGCCAGCGCGCCGCGGCGCGGAACACCGCCGCGGATCGCGGGATTCCGAGTCCCGACCGGATTGCAAAGAGCAGAGACTGCCACGCGGGAATTCGCGCCCCGTGCTCGGTAACCCGAACCGCGAGGTTCTTCGCGAAAAACCTCGCGTAGCTCCAGTCGTTGGTCTGATCCTCCGGCTCCGGCATACTCCGGTAGGTCGCCCGAAACGCGGATGCCGCCACGATTTCCCCACCCCACAGGTGGCAGCGGAATCCGAAGTCGAGCTTCTGCCAGAACGGGTTTTCGATCTCCTCATCAAACCCGTCGAAGCGGAGGAAGAGCCGGCGATCGTAGACGCCGACGAAGTCGAATGGAAACAGCGTCGGCCCGCGATCCCCACGCAGCGGGAGACTGAGCACCCGCAGGGCGCGTCGCTGCAGAGCCGGTGCCTGAAGCACGGGGAGCGCCTCACCGCGTTCGCCCCGCAACTGCGGCGCAACGATCACGGTCTTTTGTCGCGACAGGTAGGACGACGCGCGTTCGAGGCCCTGCGGGGGTTCCATCGTCGACCAGTGAACCAGGACGCTATCGGTCTCAAGCTGTCGCATTCCGAGGTTGATCTGCGCTCCCACCGACAATGGTCGCGTGAGCAGCAAAAAGCGGACCTGGGGAAACTCGCGGGTCAGCGACTCCACGGTGTATGAGTGTTCCTGCGGTTCCACGGATACGATCTCCCGATAGCCCCGTTCCACGAGCTCGGCGATTAGGTCTCGCCGGAGCAGACGGGAACTGCGGTTGAGCAGCAGGACCCCCGGCGCGCTCCCGGGTCGCCCGCGGTTGCGGGTACCCACGATCGTGTAGCGGTCGTCGCCTTCAGGCATTGAACGTATAGTATTCATCGCATCCAACACAGAGCCGTGGATACTCGCCACGCGCATGGCCGTCGAAATCGGGTTCTCCGGCGGCCCAGACAGCGGCGACGCCGTCGTCGAACACGTTGCCCCGCACGGCCTCGCGGTCGAGGTCCTGGAAACAGCGAGGGACCGTACCGTCAACCAGGACTACGAGGTCTCGCTGGAGGTGCCAGCATGGAATCCGTTCCAGCGGTGACAGGTCCGCCACCCGGCGGTCCGGGAGGCGGCCCGCCCAGCTGTTGTACTTCTGGATGAGCGGAGCCGCGCCGGCCGTGCCGTCCCAGTGAGTGAAAAACTCCTGCAGATCCCACTCATTGTCGGTCATTCGCGTAGCCTGAACGTAGAGCCGGTCCGGACATACACCGCGGAGGGTGTCGATGAACGCGTGGGCTTCACCGTGGCCTTCGCCGCGCAGGGTTCGGTACTGGTCCTCGGTCAGTCCGTCGGTTTCCACAATCACGGCCGCGATCGATGGGGACTTCAGAACCGCCACGGCGTCGGCGGTCCACCCGAGACCGGTGGTCTCGATGTACAGAGACAAGCCCGGATAGGCATCCACGGCGTTCAGGATCTCCGGAAGATCCGGGTGGCACGCCGGCTCCCCGCGATACCCGATCGAGATGACCGCCTCCGGTGTCTCGGTTGCGATCGCCTCGAGGAGGCGGCGCCACCGGTCAACCGACATGTGAGTGCCCTGCCCCGGCGTATCCGGCGCCCAGCGCTCATCGGCCCAGGGAGTGTATGGCGGTCTCTGGGACATTTCCGTGGTGATCTGAACCTGGTAGTAGTACGGCACCGTACGTCGCACGGTGGGGTCGTCGCGGAGGGCCGCGAGGAGGTTGATCCCGTCGTGCGGGTAGCGCTCGTGCCGTGGGTCCGGAACGGGATCGGCCCCGGTGGGCGTGTCGAGTCCCCGCTCGGCGAGGCGCCGGCAGAGCAGGTAGTTGGCCCGCGTGTCCACGGTGAGCGAGGCGCGCAAGAGCGCGAAGTCCTCGGCCGCGGCTTCGGTTTCGACGTCAAAGGCGTTGATGTCGCGGCTCAGCGTGTCGAACAGGACGGAGCGCGTCCATCGCAGTCCGCCGGCATCGGCCAGGGACGCCAGCGTACCGACGACATCACGGCGGAGAATCTCGCCGGCGTACCCCTCGGGAAACCCGTCGGCGAACGTATAGTCGCACCACGAGGAGACATGGAGTGCCGCGAGGTAGCGCGTGAGGGCACCATCGACGAACGGTGCATCGACCGGGACGCAGACAAGCGTATCCGCATCCGTCGGCAGCGCGGTGTCCAGGGCCCGAAACAGCGTTCCTGCGGATCGGTCCTCGACCTTGATCGTCCGCCAGTCCGCGGGCAGTCCCGGAATCGCGCCCCCGGCTGCCGGCACCGGTACCACCACCGGAGCGCGTTCCGTCTCGGTGGCTGGACCGCGCAGCTCCTCGACCCGTTGCACCAGCCGATCGAGCGGCGAACTCCCGTCGGGGAATGCGACGGAGAGATACGGCGGGACTGTGGGGGCAAGAACAACCAGCGTAATCATCGCTCTCTACTGTATCGACAGGGCTTGAGCGTGTCATGAGCCACGGGGTAGCCTGAGCGCCATGGACGGATCGGCGCCCCTGACTGTCAGCCAGCTGACGGACACGATCAAGGACATTCTCGAACGCGGGTTTCCGCGGGTTACCGTCACCGGCGAGGTCTCCAACTTTCGCCCGTCGGCCCGGGGCCATCTCTATTTCAGCGCCAAGGACGAGCGCGCCGTGCTGTCCTGCGTGATGTTTCGGGGGAACGCAGCCTCCCTCGCCTTCGATCCGCGCGACGGTGACAAGGTCGAACTGCGCGGATCGATCAGTGTGTATCCGCCGCGGGGAGCGTATCAGCTGATCGTCCGCAGTATGGTGCGCGCCGGCGCCGGTGAGATCCTGGCGATGCTGGAGGAACGTCGGAAGCGGTTTCACGCCGAAGGGCTCTTCGAACGGCGGCGGCCGCTGCCGGCGATACCACGCACGATCGCCGTGGTCACCTCTCCCACCGGCGCCGCCATTCGCGACGTGCTCCACGTCCTGCGCCGGCGCAATGCCCCCGTCGATGTGCGGGTCGTTCCGGTCCCGGTGCAGGGTGCCGAGGCCGCCGGCCGCATCGCCGCCGCCGTCCGGTACGCCGACCGGCACCACCTCGGCGACGTCATCGTCGTGACCCGCGGCGGCGGATCAATAGAGGATCTCCTGCCCTTCAGCGACGAGGCGGTCGTCCGGGCGATCGCTGCCAGCGCGACGCCGGTTGTCTCCGCCGTGGGGCACGAGGTGGATAGGGCGCTGAGCGACGATGCCGCCGACGAGCGCGCTCCGACACCCTCGGCGGCAGCGGAAATCGTGGCCCCGGCTTCGATGGAGATCGCCGACCGAATCGCACGGGCCGGACGGGATATCGTACGGCTTCATGTGGATCGCCTGGCGTCGGTCAGGCGTCGCTTCGACCACGTCGGGGAGGACGAACTGCGATACCGGTTTCGCAACCTCGTTCAGCCGTGGTACCAGCGCCACGATGAGGCGTGGCAGGCGGTGCGGGACGCGATGGAACGGCGGTTGCAGGAGCGTCGGGGCCGCCTGTCAGTGGCGGCGGAACGCATCGGCGCGGCGTCACCGTTTCTGGCACTGGAGCGCGGGTACGCGATCGTCCGCCGGCGACCCGGCGAGGAGATCGTGACCCGCGCAGACGCCACCGCCCCCGGAGACACCCTTACGGTGCAGTTTGCGGATGGCACGATCCCGGCAGAAAGGACCGAAGATGAGTGATTTCGAAGGACGCCTGGGTCGCCTCGAGGAGATCGCAGAGCGACTGCGGGATGGGTCGGTTCAGATCGACGAGGCCGCGGAACTGTTCGAAGAAGGTGTTCGGCTGTCCCGGACACTGGACCGCGAACTCCGCCGCATAGAGCGCCGCGTGGAGATACTCGCGAACCAGCCGGTAGACGGCCAGAGCGAGGACCAGGAACCTGCCCTCGAGCTGTTTCCCGACCTCGAGGGCCCGACGGAGCCCGGTGGCGAGTCGTAGCGACAGCTACGGGACTTCGCCGTCACCGAATCGCCGAAAGATCGATTCGGTCGCCGACGGTGACTCCGACCTCGTCGAATCGCCCCTGGTTGACTTCCAGGGCGTAGCGGGCGGGGTACCGCGACGGGACCGGCGTCGTAGAGAGCGGTTCCATGTCGTGGATTTCGAGAATTCTCCCATCGGCGGCAACGTACGCGATGGAAAGCGGTATGCGGGTGTCTTTCATCCAGAAACTTCGGGGCCTGCTGTCGGGGAACACGAAGAGCATGCCGGCGTCCGCCGCCATTTCATCCCGGAACATGAGTCCCCGTTGTCGTTCGTCGGGGGTATCTGCGATCTCCACCTGAAATACATGATCGCCCACGGCGAGCGAAACGGTGTCTCCCGCGGCGCAACCGGTCCACGTCAGGAGCACAAGCATTCCCGCAATGACGTGTTTCACCCTCAGAACTCCTGCAGAAACTGGTCTCTGGCGACGTCCTCGGCGGCGTCCAGCGTTCGCTGGTCCTGCCGACGGGCTTCAAAGGTTGCCAGGTCCAGGTAGCGTACGGTAAGCGGGCGTTCCAGTTCAATGCGCGTCGCCGTGTCCTGCCACAGCGCCCGTTGCGGGTCCAGATCGGTCGGTTCGCCGTACCGGGTGCGCAACTGTTCGTAGACCTGGAAGTAGTCCAGATGGCTGCGGTCCAGGTACAGCGCGATCGAGTACAGGGACCCGTTTGCGAACTGGAAAATTCCGCGGTCGACGTAGACGCGGCCGCGGGTGTCGATAACGAACTCGCCGTCCGACAGGCGCATCGATACGTCCGGTTCGCCGCGGTAGTTGAACGCCGAGTCCGCCGCGAGTCGTTCCTGGACCTGCGCGAACGGAAGTCCGAGGGTTACGTCGCGAAACCCTCGGCGCAGAGTCACCTGAGTCGTCTGGGACCAGACCGGAACGGAGAGTGAAGCGAACAGGAGGACGATTAGGAGGAGTGGCACCGGGGCGCTACGGCAAAACCTCATATTGACAGGTATCGGCAGCGGTTCCTCCCGGCTATACTCCCGGTATGGTCACCGTCCGCGACGTGCGGGTTCTGTTCTGGTTCCTTGTCATCTCAATCCTGACGGTTCCCGTGCCGGCGCAGGCTGAGCTTTCGTCGGCGCTCGATGTGGCATCGGTACCGCGCGGTGCGGCCGTCAGCCTGGATGGCGAACCGGTCGGTCGGACTCCGGCCTCCCTGACCGGCCTCACACCGGGTCTCCACCGCCTTGAGATCAGTTCCCGCGGCTATCGAACGGAAACCCGGTGGATTCGACTTCGCGCAGGACGGACCGAGCAGGTGTCCGTGACGCTTGCGCGCCAGGAAGGCACGGTGCGGTTCCGCTCGCCGCATCCGGCCGAAATCCGAATCGACGGTCGATGGACGGAGGCCGGTACCCATTCCGTTTCGCCGGGGAGCTACCAGTTCGAGGTTCGTGCCTTCGGGATGCGGCCCGCCACGGTACCGGTGACCGTACGGGACGGCGAGACGATCGAGGTTCCGCTCTCGCTGCATCCCGCTTCACCGATGGTGCGGGTGCTCTCCGTTTCTCGAGGTGCCGGCGGGAGTGTCGCAGTCAGCCTTGAAGCCACCGGACCGGCCACGGCACGCCTGCAGCTGGTTGAGGACGGTGAACCGAGCGGCGCCATCGTGAGCGCGGAGCTGACGACGTGGCGGACCACGGTGGTGGTTCCCGGGACAGTACACGACGGGGGGCCCTCGGGAGTGGAGATCGCGATCACGGCGGATGGCGTGCGGCACCGTGAGCGCCGGACCCTCCCGCCGCTGCGTCGCGTCCCGTCCCTCACCGGGGCACTGGACGGGCTGCCGGCGGTGCTGGTCCCCCTGCCCCGGGTGCCGACGTTTGTCGTCGCCGGTGGCGCCGCGGCGGGACCGGATCTTCGCGATGGCCGTGTTCCTCTGGCGATGGCGGCGGCGGGTCCGTTGGCCACGCACCTGTCGGGCGCCGTTGTGGCGACACTTACGGCGACCGCGGGAGACGCGCCGCGAACACGGGTGGGCGCTACGATCACCGCGGGGCCATGGGGGCGGTCGGAGCGTTTGACCCCGGTGTTCCAGCTCTCCGGTGCGACGTCCCTCCCGGATCCATCAGCACCGACTGCAGTCGCCACGGCCGCGGTGGATACGGCCATCGCCGGGGGCGCCGGTCGCTTTGGTCTCCGTTTGTCCGTTGCGGGTGTCGGCCTGCAGACCGATTCCGTGACGGTTGAGCCCGAAGCCGGCGCCGCGCTGGGCTGGGGCTCGGAGCGTCGCGGGGAACTGTCGGCGTCCGTGATCGGCAGGGATGGGGCGTATGCGGGATGGCGCCTTGCGTCGGGAGTGCAATGGTCGCCCGTTGGATCCGGGGTGTACGTGGCGCTGGCGGCGGGGCTGGAGGGAGACGACGCCGGCGTTCTGAAGGGCTGGGGAGTACTCGGGATCGGCGTGTCCGGCGCCGGAAACGGTCGGTAGGCGCCTAGAGAGCGGCGTAGATGCGGGCGAGGACGATGAAACTCGTCGCCAGCAGCGCGAGCACCACCCAGAACAGCCACGCGGGCATCTCCCGTCGCCGGGCCGACCGGGTGCGCCGGTCGGCATCGTTCCCGTTGCCGCGGGAATCACCGGTCGTGCGCAGATCGTCCCCGAGGAAGCCACAGCGGGGACAGCCACGAACAAACTGGTGCTGTTTTCCCCGGAAGCCGCATCGTGGACACTTGATCGCCACGAAGATGGCCCCGCACTCGCGGCACAGCTCGTCACGTTCATCAACCTCGGCGCCGCAGTTTTCGCAGTAGAACCGGCGCATCAGCGGGCGAAAACCTCCGGACCGAACACGGTGGCCAGGGAGAACCGCTCGCCCTCGCCGGCCTCACGATAGGAGGTTGCGAGGTCCATGGAAAACTCGCGGTCAAACAGATCGGGGACGATGCGGTCCAGTGAGGCACGTGACACGGAGAACTCCAGAAAACGACCGCGGCGGACGTACTGTCCGACCAGATCGACGCGTCCTCCAGGGGCGCGAAACACCACCGGGCCGCTGTCCCCGGCGACGAGGACCACATACTCCCCCGCCGGTGAGGGAACCGACCGCCGCGGATAGGCACGAATGTGGACACCGAGACCGTCTGCGATCGCAGTGGATGACTCGACCGCCACAAACCACCAGTCGCGGCCGAGCTGGGCACGAACGGTGCGGACCGCGCTGCCGCCGTCCTGCCAGAGCCGACTCTCGTCAACGGTGCGCGGGGTACCGGAGGCGAGATCCTCGATTCGCACCGGGTCCGCGAGCGCCGCCCGCCGTACGACCGGCACCGTTTCCTCCCAATCGCGGTCGGCGCCGTCCAGAGACACCGGTTCCGCGGATGCGGGAAGCTGCCACGGGGCAACGGTACCGACCCCGTCACCGCTGTCGATCGTATCCTCGCCTCCCACGGTGATGACCGCGGTGCCCGCCCGGACCGGTCGTTGCAGAAGACGGAACGCCACAGCCGACGGGCCGCCGGCGTAATATCCGACGATCGTACCGTCGGTGGGGGGAATGCGCCACATTCCCCGGGGAGCCAGCTCCTGGAGATTGAGTGCGCCCATTTGCAGGCGCTCGAGGACGACTGCAGGGTCGTCGGTGACCGCGTCGGGGACGAACAGAAACAGAAGGGGCGCGCCCTCTCCGTTCTGAAGCGTGCGGGCGCCGGGGGCCTGCGCCGGCAGCACACCCGGCAGAAAGAGTCCCAGCACGAGTACGAGCGGGATGCACGCGGTGGAGAGATAACGGGATCGAACGTTCATGGTTCGATTATCGGCGTGTGGCCGCGGGAACCTCAGCGTCGCCGAGCCAGGCGACGACCGTCTCGGCGACCGTGTCGCGCTCCGAGCCGTTGGTGACCACGTGTCCCGATTCGGTGAGTCGGACAACGTAGTGCTGCTCCGTGGAGATTCGACGGTCAATGAAATCCGCGACGGAGGCGGGAACGGACCGATCGGCGTCGGATACGACGGTAAGTGTCGGTACGGTGACATCGGGAATCGACCGGCGCGCGATGTGCATCAGTCGGTTAAGGGAGGCGGTTTGCGCGGGCCACTGCCAATTCCAGTACTCGTCCGCCATGTACTGCCGTTCGGCGTCATCGTACTGCTCCGGCGAGGAGTTCCGGAGCGGAGGGACGACCCATCGCAGAATCGGGGTCAGAGCGACGAGTGGGTTCACCGTTCGGAAGGCCGGCGCAAAGAGCATCAGTCGTTCAACCGGAAACCGGGCGGCGACGATTGCCGCGATCAGGCCGCCCATGGACAGCCCGCCCACCACGACGTGTTCGTGCCGACCTGCCAGGTCCAGGTATGCGTCGATGCCACGACGCAGCCAGTCACGCCAGGAACTGGCCCGAAAATCCCGATTGTTGGTTCCGTGTCCCGGGTACCGCGGTACCGATACGGTGTATCCCGCCTGGTTGAGTGCCGTCGCCAGATGCCGCATGTCACCGGGATACCCCGTGTACCCGTGCAGCAGGAGAATCGCCGGCAACCGGGATTCTCCCGGGAGCAGAAGGGGGTGTGCGCCGGTCTGGACACGGGTTGTCTCGGGAATCGATGTCATTCGGCCCATGGAAATCAGGATAGCGTACGCCTGCAGCTGACACAAGCGCGCCTCTGTGGCACGATATGCGATCATGAAACGTACACCTTTTCATCAGACCGCCCCGTTTCGCGTTCCCACCGACGACGGGAAGACGATCGAAGAGCATTTCGGGGCTGTCGCCACCGAATCCCGCGACGTGAGTATCGCCCACATGATCGCGCCTCCCGGGTGGTCCGAACCGGCGCAGACACCGGAGTTCGGGGAGTATACCCTGATGGTGTCGGGTACCAAACGGATCGAGCTTCCCGATGGCGCGGTAACGCTCAAGGCCGGGGAAAGCCTCTTCGTTCCCGCGGGAACCAGGGTGCGCTATTCCAATCCCTTCGACGAGCCCGCGGACTACTGGTCGGTGTGCATGCCGGCGTTCTCGCCGGATCTGGTTCATCGCGAAGACGCGTGACTGCGACCTTTCGCATCGGCGTGAGCCGCACCCTGCACCCCTACCTGCCGGAGCGGTCCGACGTGGACTACCGGACGCTGCCGGAGACCGCCGGCCACCCGGTGTATCGCTGGGACGGGGCGTTCGTTCAGACACTCCGCGAGGTCGAGGCCGCCGTGGTTGCCATTGACGGTGATTCCGCCGGCGCCGATCTGCTGCCGTTTTTCCTGGGGCGCGAGGTTCCGGTTCTGCTGGTGGCGTTCGACGATGACGTCGACGCCGGGAGCGCGGACTCCGGGGCCGCGCACGGTATCCACGTCGCGACTCCCGGAGAGATCTCGGCGTTCCTCGACCGGGTGGCGGCGGAGTTCAGTCGTACGTCGCTCCGCGAGGCGGACACCCGGACGGTCGCCGACGCCGGGTTCAGTGCCAACGGAATCGGCCTTGCAAACGCCGCCGCCCTGGACCACACCGTGGCGATCGAATCGCTCCTGCGACTCGGTGTCACACCCGACAGCGTGGATTCCCGCGGGACCCCGGCGCTGAACGCAGCGATTCGCGGTCACGCGTGGGACGCGGTGACGCTGCTACTCGACGCCGGGGCCAACGTGAACGCCGTGGCACGGGACCGTGGCTCGACCGCCACGTGCGAGCTGGCAGCTGCCCGCAAACCTGAGCTCCTGCGGCGGTGTCTCGAACTGGGCGCGGAGGTTGACCACGTGACCGACGCGGGACAGACCGCACTCATGATCGCTGTGGGTGCCCGTGACGGCGAGGCCGCGCTCATGCTGCTGGACGCCGGCGCAGATGCCGGAATCACCGACGGCCTGGGGATGTCGGCTGCGGCATATGCCCGACTCTTCGGTCTCGTGGACGTGGTCGAACGGCTTTCTTGACACCCCGGAGTCAGACGCGTACTTTCTCGCCATGCAATCCGCAGGTCCGATCACGATCTACCACTTGAGCCGCGGTGATGGAACCGCGCTGTTCGTGCACCCGTTGATGAAACCCGGAAGCATGCTCGAACTGGGATCGGATACCACCCTCACCGGGATGTACGGTCGCGAGCCGCGCGTCGAGTCGGTGACGATGCTGCGAAACGAACTGTACCGCCGGATAGAAGACGACGTGCGCGACTGGATCAATGAGCGTCGATTCATTCCGCGATTTCTCATCGCGGCTGCGGCCTTTCTTGTCGTGTACCTGTTTCTCGCGGTGGTCATTCGCGATCCCCTGCCGGTGGTGGACGAATCGGTGGTGGGCCTCGGCGCGGGCATCCTCACCTTCGTACTCGTGGGACGGCGGTTCGAACAGTCCCGCACCGCATCGCAGCGCCGGGTTGCTCTCCGCAGCAAGGTCGATTCGGTGGTGTTCTCCGAAAACCGTTTCGTACACCGCGCCGAGGATCTGTTGCAGCATCTGGAATCGGTCGGTCCCACGGAACGCCCGTCGACGGACCTGGAGGAAGAGGCCGCGGCCCTGCGGCGGGACTTTCCCGAACAGAGCGCAGAGCTCCTGGCTCACGTGCGCCATCTGGTGGCGGTGGAGCCGAACAAAAAGCTTTCTCGTCAGATGCGATCCGGGCGCATTTCCGCTGCCGTGAGTCAGCAGATCGATCAGGGCCTTGCGATCCCGGCGGCAGTGCACATGCTGCACCTGCTGCAGCGCGCCGGCTGACGGCCCCCTTCCCGCCCGACGCTCACCGTTCAGCGCCGGCGGACGACCAGCATCGTAATATCGTCGAACTGCTCGTCTTCACGCAGGTGTGAGAACGCCACGTACTGGCTCGTGCCGTCGTCCTCGGTCGGCGGTACCACGGGGTGCGAGAAGTACCGGTCGAAGGGTACGAAGTGTTGCCTCAGAAAATCCACCACCACGCGGTCGATCTCTATGCGGCTGTCGGGTCCCGCGGCTGGATCCGGCACCAGACGGAACACGCGCTCCGCGGCCACCACCGCCAGAACCGCGTCACGGGCGGTGTTCTCGCACCCGCTGTAGTCGAACACCAGGTCCGCATCCGCCTCGGGATCCATCAGTTTCTCCAGCCGATACGAGCCCCCCGCCTCCACCGCCGACACGATGCGGTGGATACGCTCGTTGCTGAACTCTTCACCATCCTCGTCCGGCGACAGGCCCTCCGCCACCTCGCCGTTGTCGATCATCTCCTGCGTCACGGTAAACGTCTGCCAGTCGGATCCACGGAGGAGGCGCTTGGCCTCCTCCAGTCCGTCGGTGAACAGCAGAAGCATGTCACCGTGGTCGACCGCCCGCATCTCCTGCGGGAAGCTGATGGGAAGGTCGGCACTGGAGAATGTGCCCGCCGCGGGGCCGCCGGGAATGGTCAGTTGTTCGACCTCGCGCTTGGCGTGCCGATAGACGTGCAGCTGGTTGTCACCGGCGTTGGCAAGGTAAAACGCACCCTTCTGTGCGTCGAGAATGCCGGTGGTGAGGGCGGCGAATCGCCCCTTGAACTGGCGTTCCGCGACGATATCGTTAATCCGCAGGACCAGTGACGAGAGATCGAGGCCCGGGCTTTTGGGGGTCCATCCACGAAAGTAGTCCTGGAACACGGTCGCAACCTGCACCATGATGAGCGCCGCGGGAATCCCTTTTCCGGCGACATCGCATTTGATCATGGCGTAGTAGCGATCGCTCAGCTTCTGGTACGTGAAGTAGTCACCCGACACGCCCTTGGCGCCCTCGTAGTACCCGAAGAAATAGACGCCGGGCTCCTCCAACTCACCGAACGTTCGCTTTGTGTCGTCCGTGATCGGCTGAAGCGGGATGAACGCCTTTTGCGTTTCCTTACCGAACTTGAGGTCCTTGTCCGCCTCGGCGGCTTTCACCAGTCCGGATACCATATCGTTGATCGAATCGGCCAGGACGTTCAGTTCGTCCCGCGTCCGCAGCTCGAGCGACTCGCCCTTGAGCGCCGCCTTGTCCTCGGTGGCGCCGATCTTTTCCACCAGCGCGACCAGCCGGTTGATGGGCCGAACGACGATCGTCGCCAGGATGTACGCACCCAGGATTCCCGCCGCCACCGCCGCTGCGGCGATAATGATCGTCGTGATGACGAGGTCGCGTCGCGTCGCATCAATTTCGTCGAGTATCAGCTGCGTAGAGATCGCCACACGAACCGTTCCGCGATAGTAGTCGCCGAATCCGGCGCCGGCGCCGGGAACGATATCCATCACCGGCTTGTAGAGCAGAAAATCTGTCACGTCGCGGCGGAGCCGGGTGACGTCGAAATCGGGAACACTGCGAATCGGCCCGGCGATTTCGGAGAGGCGTTGTCGGCCCCGCCGCAGGAGCTGGGCGCGGACGTCGTCGATGCGTGCGATTTCCGCTTCGTCGGCCCCCTGGAGGATCAGCCGCTGTGCCTCCTGCGACAGCCGTTCGAGTTCCACCGGTATGTCCCCGAGGTCCTGCTGCGCCTGGGCGTTCAGCTGTTCGGAGAGATCGGCTACCAGCGGCGTCACCTCGTCGGTCACCTTCGATACACCGACGATGTAGGTGTCGGTGTTGATCCGATCGCCGGTGGCGTCAACGATCGCCGGGTCGGTGGTACCGAATACGGTCTGCAGTTCGCCCTGCTGGTCCAGACCGGTGATCGTCACGTACAGCGCTTCCGACATCGCCTCTCCCTGGCTGGCGACGTTCTGCAGCTGATCGATGTTCAGTTGCGGGTTCTGCAGCGCCGGTCTCGCCCCCGTTACCTGGCCATCGACCAGCAGCTCGATCCGCTGCTGGAGCCCCTGGGTCAGGACCTGTTCCTGCCGCGCAAGGACGTTGCGGCCGAGTACAACCGCCACCAGGACGACTACGCCGATGACGAGGAGAACCACGAAGAACGCGAACTTCACCCGGAGTCCGCCACCTTTGACCTTCATACGCCGGGTCCTTTCCGCCCGGTCATGGACCGGGACCGGCTCACGGCCGGTGATGAGTGCCCTCGCCTCGACGTTCAGGCGGCGAATCTCGCCGCCGATCACGACCAGCCGGGCCCCCGAGATGAGAATGAGCGCCGCAGCGGCGACTACCACCAGGATGAACGCAACATCCCGCGTGTCGGCGATGCCGCCCGACGGTCGGGCGGTCATTGAGGGATCGAATACGGGGCTGAAATCGCCGTATTTGACCACGCCCCGTTCCTGCAGGATAAGCGGTTCGGGAGCGATGTACATCCCCCGTTCCGGGTGCAGCAGCCCGAGCCGATACCGCCCGCTTGGAATGTCATCCACCAGCAGTCCCGACAGCCGACGGTCGCCGTCGACCTCAAATGCCCCCTGCCAGGCGTTGAATGTGTAGTCGTACGGTGGCGAGCCGTCGCGGTCCAGAACCACCTGACTGATCGAGCCGTTACTGTCGAACCCGCGGCCGAGGACGGACACGCGATAGCGGCCCAGAAGATCCCGTTCCACGGTTGAGGCGAAGACCCGCGTGACGGGGATGTACTTGTTGAGTCGCAGGGGGAGCGAGCGCGGCGGCCCGACATTTCCGACCGAGTCCACCGCCGCCACCGACAGGACCCACGTGCCGTTGTCGACGTTAGTTCGACCGATGCTTGCGGCGGTGGTCGTCACCCGTTGCGGCATTGACGGTGGCTGATACGACGCCGCGTTGATCGCCGGGTCGGGGCCCAGGTAGTCCAGCCGTACGCTGTATCCGCCCACATACTGCTCGTTCTCCGGTGGGTTCCACCCGACCTGAAAGGTATTGGAGGCGAGGAACCCGTTCTCGTCCACCGACGGCGGAGGAAAACTCACCGGCGGCGGGGGTGTGGTGTCGAGTACGAACCGGGCGGTGGCCGCGTCCGACCAGTTCCCGGCGAAGTCCGTCGCCCGGAGCCGCAGGTACCACGGACCGTCGGTTTCGGCCCGAACCACGACCTGCCGGTCCGGCACGCGCTGACGGATCTCGGCGGGAACAGGAGCATCGGGGTCCCGTGACCAGACCCATGCGTACCCCCGGATTCCCGAGGCGTCGGCGGGGTCGCGGACCGTGAACGCCGCGCGCGGCGTGGCGCTGCGACCATCGGCGGGGACGTTCGACGCCAGAACGGTCGGGAGCTCCACCGACTGATCGGGTTCGGCGTACACGATCTCGGATCCCGACTCGCCGGCCCGCCGTTGCCAGACGATGTGGAGGCGCCCGTCGTACATCACCGGCTCGGCGAACGTCGCCTCACCCACCAGGGGGCTGAGATTCTCCGTAGCCCACCGAAACCCGCCACGTCGCCCGAGGACCACCCGGCTGTTGCCCTGGGGGTTGGTAAACCACACGAGAATCGGATCGCCGTTGTCGAAGGCGATGCGGGGGTAACGTGCCAGTTCGAATCGACCGGTGACCTCCTCGACCAGACCGTTCGAGTTGCCGCCGGCGTCCAGACCGAGGAGATACACCTGCGGGCTCCCTGTCTGGAACCGTCGCTCCCACGCCAGAAGCAGTTGCTCGCCGGATGGATCCGCAACCAGATCGGGCCGCTGGTTGTCGTAGAGATCCGCGTTGTCGGACTGTGTTGGATCCACGAACGTCGTGACGCGTCGTCCGTCGGACCACGTGCGGCCACCGTCGTCGCTGATACGCAGGTACAGCTGGTACGTGCTGCGATCGGTGATGTTGATTCCCTGATAGGCGACGTAGTCGCGGCCGTTGAGGCTCGCTACGGTAGGGAGAAAGACAAGCCCGACCTGCGGATCCGGTTCCAGCGGCTGCGGATCGCTCCAGGTGGCGCCATCGGCACTGTGTGTGTAGATCGGCTGCTGCCGACCGTTGAGGTTCGTGTTCACGAAGAGCAGCATCGAGTCATCCGAAGTCCGAAAGAGGCGCGGAGCCACGTTTGTCTGCGCCGTCGTGACGCGGTGGACAACGTCGAACGACTCGCCGCGGTCGGTGCTGCGGTAGATGACCGTTTCGTCGGCAGACCGTGTCACGGCAACGTAGAGGGAGTTGTCGGCGCCACGGGCAGCGGAAAACACGTACGGAACCGACGTACCGGCGAACGGCACCGGGCCGATGCGTCGGGGGCGGCGCTCCCATTCGCGACCGTCGGGCGAGCGTTGGACGGTGATGTAGATCTGGCCACCCTCGTCGGAGACGTTCTCGGACTCCTGATGCACAAGTATCAGCTCGCCGGACATCGACAGAAGCTGCGGAAAGCGGGCCTCACCTACGGCCAGGGCGCGGGGATCCTCGAAGTACAGGGTGTTCCCGCCGCCGGTGGTCTGCGCCGCCGGGGAGACAGCCACCCCGAACAGCACTACGGCAACGAGAACCGAAGCGATCAGATGCCGAGTCGTAGTGCGATCCTCCTGCGAAGGTCCACGAGGGGTGGATAATTCTGGTTGTTGCCCTGCGCAAGCAGGCGTTCTGTGATTTGGAGCGCCTGCAGCACACGTCCCTGGCTGAACAGCGTTTCGGCGCGGCGGTACTGCTGCTCATCGGCGCTGTTCAGGGCCACCGTTGCCTGGCCCCCGAGCCGTATCCGCAACTGGTCCAGCAAAAACTTCGCGTCGCTGTTGCGGGGATTCAGATCCACCGCCTGTTCCAGCAGACTCACGGCGACCTGCGCCTGGTCCCGCGTCCCGTTTGCGAGCTGCTGCGCCCGGCTGTAGAGCTGGGCCGCCTGGTTGATACGGGCCTGGTCCACCGGGTTCTCGCGAAGATTGAGTGCGATCTCCAGCCGGCGCAGCTGATCCTGGAGGCCCGGATAGTCCGGGTTGATTTCGGCGAGAACCTCGAGTTCGCTGTAGACCTGAAGCGGCCCCGCCTGGTCCAGACGATTCACCGCCTGCTCGTATCGTGCCGCGAACACCTGGTCAAAGTCGCTGGCGTTGCGGATCTGGGCGATTCGGAGTTCCAGAATGCGCGCGTCCCAGTTGAGCGGCCGGACGTCGCGGACGTTGCGCAGGTTTTCGACGGCACGGTCGAAGAGGACGTTCGCGCGATCGGTCTGACCGGCATCGAACAGCTGTCGCGCGCGATTGTAATCCTCCCGGGCGATGCTGAGGTAGTTCCCGAGGATCGGATACAACGGATCGGTCACCGAAAGCTCGCGGCCCTCCTCCAGGCTCAACGCCGCCGTGACGAGCCGAAGGAGTCGTTCGACCTCCGTATTGGGGTCGACGTTGGTCTGCGACCACGTCTCCTGCGCCGCCAGCAGCGTGTCCCGGGCGGCGACATAGCTGTCCTGATTGTAGAGCTCCTCCGCCTGGGTGATCAGTTCCCGGACCCGACGCACGACGAGCACGTTCTCGAGCTCCTGAAGCTGCGCACCCACCTGCTGGATGATCTGATCGGACTGCTCCCGCAGCTGCGGGTCTTCGCGCAACTCCAGCGACGCCAGAAACGCCTCCCGCGCCGCTGCATAGTTGTTGCGGGCGGCGTCAACCTGAAAGCCCGAGATCGCGGCGCGGGTGTCCGCGATGCGCTGGTTTGCCTCTTCCTGAAGTTGTTGCGCCCGCGCGATGAGGTCCTGCGCGTCCGCAATCCCGGCATCGGCGCGGGAGACCAGATCTGCGGTCCGGGAGCCCAGCTGTGCCAGCCGTTCCTGTTCGGTCTGCACGAGCGACGCCGAGAGGACGTAGTCGTCCTCCGCGGCAAGCTCGTCCCGGGCGGTACCGACGGTATCCGCGATGCCTGCCAGGCGGTCGCGGACCTCCCGGTAGCCTGCAAGGGCACGGTCCGGGTAGCGGACCGTGCGGGCGGTCGCGGCGTCCTCACCCTGCTGTTCCTGTACGCCCTCGTTCAGCGGCGCCAGCTCCTGCATCCGCGCCAGTTCCGCGTCCAGAGCATCGTCGAAGCCGGCGGTGCGAGTCGTGCTGATCGCGACCGCGAGCTGGCGCTGCCGGTCCATCGCCCGCGCGATCGCCCGCTGCCACCGGCTCATACCGTCGGCGAGTCGCTGGCGGGTTTCTTCCGTCCGCGCCGCCGCCGGCAGGGTCTGAATCGGTTGGACGGCAGTCTCGAGGTCGTCTCGCCCCGACTGGAGCGTGTCCACGGTCGCGCGGGCGGCGTCGATCTGGCTTTGCAGCGAAAACAGGTCCGCCTGACGGTCAACCGACCGGGCGACGAAATCCCGCATCGTCGTGCTCAGATCGGACAGGCTTGCCGAGACCCGGCGGTTGGTGCGGGCCGCCACGATCTGCGTCGCCCCGTCCTCGCCGACGGTGGAGACCACCTGGTCCACAGGCGGGTTCTGGTCGAAGATTCCCGTCTCCACCGTCACCGCCTGCTCCCACAGCGCCGCGGTCTGCACGGCGGTGGCGAAACGATCCGCCGCGGACTGGTAGTTCTCATTGTCTGCGGCGGTGGCGGCCCGCGTCAGCAGCTGTTCGGTCTGGCTGCGACCGGCGTCTGCGAGCTGCCCGACCGTTTCGCGGTACGCCTCCCGGACGGCGTATACGAACCCCTCTTCGCCGCGGTAGTCCGCACGTCCCCGGGCGAGCATGTCCTGGAAATTGAGATACCAGTCCACGGGATCGTCGGGAAACTGCAGGGGAACCTGCGACCGGATCACAGCCACATCCTGCGCCGCCCGATCGGCACGATCCACGATGGAGGCCATACGCGCCGCCTCACTGAAGAACGGCGTGAGATCCTGCTGGTCGAGGAGCAGGACGTCCTGCCGCGCCTGCTGGAGAATCGCCGTGCCCGCCTGTCGGTACGGCGGCAGCGCCTGCCGGAAATCGACCGTAACGGCGGTCATGCTGGTCACCGCCTGGTTGACCGAGTTCACGAAGATATCACCGTAGCCCCGCGATTCGAAGCGGTCGCGCTGGAGAGTGTCGAGTTCGGTATACACATCCACCGCCGCGAGATACTCGCCCTGCTGCAGCATCGTTCGGGCCTCGTCCATGCGACGGTTGAACAGGTTGCGGTCGTACGCGAGCTGTGCAACGATACGTGCGTCCTGTACCTGCTGGACCACGCGTTCGTTGGGAAACTCATCCAGCGCTTCCATCTGGTCGATGATGGCAAGAGTGCGTTCGATGTCGTCGGGATTGTTGACGAGGTTGTCGATCAGCTGTTCGAAGAGGACATTGTATTCACCGCGGATTTCGCGGATCGTGCGCATCAGCGCTTCGGCTTCCTGGATTCGGTCGGGGTTGTCGCGGACGGTCTGTTCAAGGAGCAGGATGGCGTCGTTGATGCGGTTTTCGGACACGAGTTGCCGTGCCTGCCGGATCGGGTCCTCCTTCTGTCCGTTGGACCATACAACGCCCACCGCGGAGAGGAGAATCATGCCTGTAAGGAGCCAGCGACGGAACGTTTTTGTCATCCCCTTCCCGGGTGTAGTCTATCACGGCGACGCGATCAATCGCTACTCACGCAAACCGATACCACATATAGAATAATCGGCACCTGCGAGGTAGAATGAAATTCGGAATGACCGGGCCACGACGCGCATACCTGTTACTCGCTGCACTCATCGTCTGTGCCCCGGCTGTCCGGGCCTCCGGCGTCTCCGAACAGGCGTTCAGCGACTGGTACGGAGACATCGCCAACCGCTTTGCGGTTGAGGATGTCCAGAATACCGGTCTGACCGTGTTTCCAACCCTGTCCATCCCCATCGGTGGGGAGTACGAAGCGATGGGAACCGCATACACCGCCGGTGCCCGCGACGTCACCTTTCTCGAGGCAAACCCCGCCGCAAGTTCAGACCTCCAGTACACCGAACTCGCGCTGTTTCACAACAACCTGATCGCCGACACGAACATGGAGGGCCTGGGCTATACGACCCGCCTCGAAGATTTCGGTGTCGGAGTCGGCGGAAAGTTTCTCCACGTGCCGTTCACGGAGTACGATGACTTTGGAATCCAACAGGGGACGGCACGCTACCTCGAAGCGATCGTCGCCGGCAACCTGTCGTACAACTTCTTTAACAGTTTCTATTTTAACGGCGTCTCCGCCGGCGCCAACGTGAAGGCCGCCTACCGCGGCATTCCCGAACAGATCGCCCCCAACCAGTCAGCCGCGGGTTTCATGGTTGACCTCGGGCTGCTCTCGCGATTCAACCTGCTGAAATTCTACCCCTCCCGGGACCGCAACTTTTCCGTCGGAACGGTGATCCGCAATCTCGGACCCAACGTGCTGGGGGAGCCGCTGCCCACCAACTGGACCTCGGGGATCGCCTATTCACCGTTTCGACCGCTGCTGATCGGACTGGATGTCACCGTCCCCATGACGCCGTTCTCCCCGCTCCCCGCGGAACCGGTGGGGTACGCCACGGGTATCGCGGTGACGGTGACAGACTTTTTTGTGATGCGAAGCGGTTTTCAGCTCAAGGGCGGAAACCCGCGCATCACCATGGGCGGCAGTGTTACCGTCCAGGATATGACCGTGACCGTGAATTACACCCTCGATATGACGACGCAGTTGACGGCGTTTGACCGATTCAGTCTGCAGGCAGGCTTTTCTCTCGGGGACCGCGGTCGTGGCGACCGTCAGGCCCGGATCCGGACACTCTACCTGGATGCGCTGCAGGCGTTCGCCGAGGGTGACCTGGAACGTACCATCGAGCTGACGCAGCAGGTCACGGACCTCGATCCTACGTTCCAGCCGGCGTCGGAGACACTTCAGATGGCGCAGAGGATGCAGTCACTGCAACAGCAGATGGACGCAATCCGCAGCGGACCCGCCGCGGAGACTTCCCAACCGAGCGATGCACCGACCCCCGACACCACCGACGGCACCGCCGGCACCGGGGAGAACACGTCGGCCCCGGCTGACACCGCCGCGCCCTGACGCGGCTTCCCCTATCTCTCTCGCCGACGCCGTCGAAAGAGCTGTTCCAGCGAGGAAAGCACGGTCCGTCTCGCCGACACGGGTCCCGTGGGAACCTGCGCCGGACGACTGCGGGGATTGGCGATTTCGCGATCGGAGAGCACGACATAGGCAAGTCCCTCCCGCGGTTCAAGCGTGGCGGCGGGATCACTGCCGCGACGAAGCAGAACCGGCCCCGATACGCCGTAGCAGAAGAAGCGCTCTCCGCCCATCCGCACGTCCGAGACCGGCTCGCCGTGTACCAGCGAGGCGATCACCGCGTGAATCGGCGGGTCGGTATTCCGGGACAGCGGGTCGCCCTGAGCTCCGACGGCCGAATCCACCGCGGCGCTGCGGTAGCGAACCCGTCCCTGGCCATCCAGGACGATCAGTTTTCCCGGAAGTGCCCCCATCAGGTTCTCGATGAGCGTGGTCTGAACGGCGATCGTGCCGCGCTGCAGTGCCCCGGTGCGCCACAGCAGTCGATAGTGTTCCTGAAACGCCGCGCCGAGCGCGCCCAGAGGGTTTTCGGCCGCCGCGAGGCTCCCGGTCTCGAGCTCCAGGAGCGCGCGTTCGAGGCGACGATTGAGGAGGCGCAGGCGCAAGGGCGCCGTCCCCACAAGCAGCAGGATCAGGATCAGCAGGCCGGCGGCCACCTCCAGCAGCGCCAGGTCCGTGGGGAGTACATCGAGATGAACGCGTATCAGGAGCACCAGTCCCGTGGCGGCGGCGGCACCCACGGCCGCTGCCAGGACCACGATCGTCCGTCTTGGCACCATGTACGCACGCGGTCGGCGTGTTCTCTGAGCCACCAGCTTCACCTCCCGCCTTCGGCGAGTCGCCTGATGTCCTCGGGGCGCCCGACCACCAGGAGACGGTCCTGCTCCTCCACCACGGTGTTCCCATCGGGGAGGACGAAGCGCGAATAGCTGAAGTCGATCCCGCCCTCGGCACTCCCCTGGGTGTCCCGGCGAATTCCCACGACGTTGACACGGTATGCCCTGCGAAGGTCGAGGTCCGCCAGCGTCTTGCCCACGCAGTCCGTCGGCGCCGTGGTCACCACGAAGGAGTAGCCCTCTCCCAGGTCCACAAGCTGTTCGATGCCGTGTTCCGACAGCGACGCCGCAAGCCGGACTGCGACCTCCTCCTCCGGGTTGATGATCTGTGCGATCCCCAGTTTGCGCAGTACGCGCCGGTGCATCGGTGTCATCGCCCGGGCGTAGATCGCGGCGATGCCCAGGTCCTGGAGGTTCAACGTCGTGATGATGCTGCTCTCGGTGTTCTCCCCGATCGCCACAATCGCTACATCGCAATCGGCAACCCCGGCGGCCTGGAGCACGGCGGGATCGGTGGCGTCTCCGGTCATCGCGACGTCCACGATGTCCTTGATCGACTCCACGTTGGCCTCGTGGCGGTCGACGGCGATCACGTCGGTGGCCCCCTGTTTGAGGGCACGGCACAGGCTCTGGCCGAACGTTCCAAGTCCAAGCACCGCGATCGTCTGTCGGTCCATCTCAGTGACTCCTTCCCGACTATCCTACGGGCAGTTCGCCTTCCGGCACCCGTACGTTGGCGGTTTTTCCTTCCGGACGCAGGGCGGCGAACAGCGTCAGCGGCCCCAGACGTCCAACAAACATCAGCAGTACGACGACCACTCGGCCGGTATCGCTCAGCGTTCCCGTGAGCCCGGTGCTGAGGCCGACGGTACCCAGGGCCGACACCACCTCGAACACGATCGTTTCGAGGGGCGCCGTCTCGGTTATCGAGAGCATCGTGGTGGCGACAAACACCGCGGCGACACCGGCCATCGACAGCACGACCGCCTGTGTGATCAGACGTCCCGCGAGCCGGCGGTGGAACACCACCGCATCACGCTGTCGGAGCAGGAATCGACGGACCTCGGCGACGAGCACCGCGGCGCTTCCGATCTTGATTCCACCGGCCGTACCGCCGGAGGCACCACCGATAAACATAAACGGAAGCGTAACGAGCAGCGTTGCACGTCGGACGTCGCTGAAGGCCACCGTGTCAAACCCCGCAGTCCTCAGTGTGACCGACTGGAACAGCGCGGCAAGGTATTTCCGGGGAAGCGACATACCCAGAAGTGCGTGACGCGCTTCCAGCAGGTAGTACAGGACCGCCCCGAGAATAATCAGCACGACGGTTCCGGTGACGGCGACCCGGGCGGCCAGTGCCTGGGGCATTCCCAGACGTCGGCCGACGCCGGCCATGCGACCGCCGGAGACGATCCGGGGCTGATAGGTGAGTGGCTCATCGGCGGCGTCGGCCACCTGCGGTACCGGATCGCGGCGGAACAGAATCAAGGTTCCAAACCCGATCCCGCCGGCCACGATCAGGAGCATCACCGACACGTTGATCACGGGAGCAGACACAAACTGTTCGAGACTGTCCGAGAACAGCGCGAACCCGGCGTTACAGAACGCCGAAACCGCGTGAAAAACCCCGTACCACACCGCCGTGCCGACGGCGGTTCCCCGCGCCACGAACGCGGCGGTCAGGACAACCGCGCCGACCGCCTCGATTGCGAAGGTCAGGAGGATCACGTCCCGGAGCTGGCGCGCCACCACGTGGCGATTCCGCTCGTTGAGCATGAACGAGAGTAGCTCCGCCTCGTCCATCGTCAGCCGGCGGCGGACCAGATACACGGTGGACACGGTAAAGGCCATGATCCCCAGCCCGCCGATCTGGATCAGGAGCAATATGACACCCTGCCCGAACGTGGTGAACGCTGTGGCGGTATCCACAACGATTAGTCCGGTGACACAGACAGCGGAGGTGGCGGTAAACAGGGCGTCGAGGAACCGCAGCGCCCCGGGCGCGGTCGTGGCGGCGGGGATCATTAACAACGCGGTTCCGACCAGCGCAACCGTGACAAAGGAGGCGCTGACGATCCGCGCCGGCCGATCCCACAGCAGCTCCAGCCACCGCGTCAGAGCAGCCATCCGGCCCTCCTGATCTCCCGAACCACCGCCTCGCCGTCCGCGATCCGCGAACCGGACACCGCGGAGGGATCATGGAACAGCCGCACGGCTTCGGCGATCATTCCGGCGAAGTACCCGGTGGGTTCCGGCACGTTTCGTCGCAGTGACTGCAGCGACCGGTACCCGCTGTAGAACGGGCTCTCGCGGCTCACGCGCCACTCGAAGATCCCGTTTCCGACACGGATCTCGCCGCCCTCGAAGGTCAGATCGATCACCAGATCAAGATAGTCGTGTCCGGCGCCAATCTCAATCGCCACCGGTACCCGCCGACGAGCGGTCCGACCGTGGAGAAAGACGGACGAGAGCCGACTCCGGTAGCGTCCGACACGACGGGTCAGGCGCACGCGATCGTCGGTCAGGAAGTTGATCGCGTCGAGCAGGTGGGTACCGTCGTGCATGAACACCTGGTCGTGGCGGGCCGTTCGTCCGAAATACAGACGCGCCGTCACCGCCTGTACCGCGCCGAATCGTTCGGTGCGGACGGCGTCACGGACAAGCCGATAGTCGGCGGAGAACCGGCGTTCGTGGTTCACCACCACACGGGTCGGCCCCCGGCGCTCGAGGGTCGCCATCCGCCGTGCAGCCGCCCGTGTATGGGCGACCGGTTTCTCGCATACAACGACGGGTACGCCGGCGCGAACCGACCGGCGCAGGTAGTGCTCGTGGCTGTCGGGGTGGGTCGCGATCACCACGATCCCCGGCGCCTCGCCGGAGAGCATGTCGTCGAACCGGTCGTAGGTGCGGGTGTTCCATCGTGCGGCGAAGGCGCGACACCGATCGGGATCCCGGTCGTAACCGCCGGCGATCCGGCAGTCGTGCCGCGATGCCACGGCGCCGGCGTGGGTTGCCGGTTTTTCGCGGCGGGGATCGTCCTCGAGGAGCGAGGCGATCCGTCCGAGACCGACAAAGGCTACCGGCGTCCGGTCGTCGCGCACCGCGTCAGAGCAGCTCGTGGACGTCGGTGACCACCATGCCGGCGGCCTCGGCGGCGGCGACACCGTAGCGACTGTCCTCGAAAACGTGACACGCCTCGGGGGCCACGCCGAGGCGCCGGGCGCACTCCAGAAACAGGTCCGGTGCCGGTTTGGGGTTGTCCACCTCGTCGGCGGTAACCATCGCCTGAAAAAGCGGCGTGAGACCCGTCGTCCGCATGACGATGTTGGAAACGCCGAAGTGTTCGTTGGTCGCCGCTCCGAGGGCCAGCGTTCCCGAGAATCGCTGTGCGATTTCCAGGACCGGAGCGATCGGTTGAATGAGCGGCGCGTGACGCACGAACGCCTGATCCTTCGCCATGGAGATTTCCTCCGCCGGCAGCTCCCGGTCGAACTCGCGCTCCAGCTGCCGGACGATATCGGGACTCGTTTGTCCCGCCAGACGGTCGAACAGCTCCCGTGTCATATCGATACCGTACGCCGCCATCGTTTCGCGCCACGCCTGCCAGTGGACCGTCATCGTGTCCAACAGCGTGCCGTCGATATCGAAGATGAGCGCCTTGATTGAATCGCCCGGTGCAAAGGTCACAGTACGATCCTTCCGTCGCGCATGATCGCCACCGTCTCGCCGGATCCGGTGGTGGCATCGATATTCATGCCATCGCTGCCAATCATGAAATCGACATGCTGATGACTGATGTTGGCGCCGAGGGCGGCGAGTTCCTCGTCGTTCATCGAATCGCCCCCCTCCAGACACGTCGGGTATGCCGAACCGAGGGCGAAATGGCAGGTTGCGTTCTCGTCCAGGAGGATGTTCTGAAACACGAGTCCGGAACGGGCGATCGGAGACGAGCCATCCACCAGGGCGATTTCGCCCATTCGCCGGCTGCCCTCGTCGATGTTCAGAAACGCCTCAAGCGTGTCCTGCCCCTCGTCGGCACCGAACTCAACCACCGTGCCCTCCTGGAACCGGAACCAGGCGCCCGCCACCCGGGTGCCGTACACTCGCACCGGACGCGTCACCACCACCGTTCCGCTCACGCCGGGGGCATACGGTGCGGTGAACACCTCCTCCGTGGGGATGTTCGGGAGAAACGGGATTCCGTCCCGCGTCTGTGCGCCGCCTCCGAGCCACTGGGCGCGATCGTGGAGCGGGACCTCGAGGTCCGTGCCGTCGGCCCGAAAGCGCAGCGTTCGGATATCCAGTGCGTCCAGTGCCGCCGAGCGTTCCTTCAGGGCGTCTCCGTGGTGGGCCCAATATTCCGCAGGATCCTCCTCGGTGAGCCGGAGAATCGGCTCCATCGCCTTCCACATCGCCAGAAGCGCCTCGTCGCTGACCGGCATGTCCAGCACTGCAGCTGCCCACGCAGCCGAAGGAACCGCCATCACCGTCCACTGTGTTTCGTCGTTGCTGAGTGCGCGTTTCAGTTCCGCGTCGGCGGTTCGCACGCCGCGCGCCACATACCCTGAACGGTCGGCATCGGCCCCATCCATGATCGAGAGATCCACGGGGCTCTTGATCGACAGCAGCGCCCACTTGTCACGGACAAACTCGGCGTTTCGTTCACGCCGGTACCCCGGGACGAACTCCAGGAACTCCTCACGACTGTGATCCAGACGGGCGCGGCCCATGCGGCTGGACTCCGGCCACAACTCCACGTATCGTGCACCGCGCCGATACGCCTGTTCCGCCACCGCAACGGCGACATCAAGGTTCTCCGGTTCGACCTTGATCGCAAGGGACTGCCCGTCACGCAGGTTGAGGCCGGTCATTGCGATACGCGAAAACTGTTCGAGATAGCCACGTAGATCCATGCCGGCATCTTAGCACGCCACCGACCAACCTTGTATACTCGCCCGATCGTGGTCAAACGAATCGTCCGCATCGGTGTGCCCCTGCTTGCGGGGAACCTGTCAATGTATCTCTATCGCCTCGCCGACAGCATCATGATCGGCCGCCTGGGCGTCGACGCCCTCGCGGCGATCGCGGTGGCGACGGTGTACACGGCGGTTCACGAGATGTTCATCTGGCCGACTGCGCTGGGAACCCAGGCGATCGCAAGCCGCCGATTCGGACGCGAGGGCCACCGCGAGGACCGGGCCGCTGTGCGGGAGATACTCCCGCAGGCGGTGTGGGCAGGGGCCGTCGCCGGGGTCTTCGCCCTGGCCCTGAGCACCGCCGCCGGTGTACTCGTACCACGGTTTGCCGCGGCCTCCGCCGGCGATGCCCTCGCCTACGTGCGTATCAGTCGTCTCGCGTTCCCCGCGATGGGTATCGCCGCGGGGTTTCGCGGGTACCTGGCCGCGGTCCACCGGACCCGCGTCGTGATGGCGGCCCTCGTCGCCTCCAACATCGCCAACGTTGCGTTGAACGCGGTGTTCATCTTCGGACTGGGACCGGCCCCCGCCCTCGGTGTCCGCGGTGCGGCGATCGGGACCGTTGCCGCCCATCTTCTGAATGCGCTGGTTCTCGGGGTGGCCGTCTTCCAGCACCGCGGCGCGGCGCCGGTCTCCCGCCGGCCCCACCCGGTCGTGGTGCGGCGGATTCTCGCGATCGGCTTTCCCGTCGCGATCCAGAACGCGTTTGCCATGGCCGTCATCCTCACCTACCAGTGGATACTCGGCGCCGTCGGTGCGGTGTTTCAGGCGGTGACCCACGTGCTGTTTTCCACCTTTCGCATCAACAAGACGCTGGTGGGAGGATTTGCCAACGGCGCATCGATCCTGGTGGGCAACGCACTCGGCCGTCAGGACGAAGACGAAGCCCAGGCGATCGTTGCATCCCAGCAGCGTATCTCCGGCGCGATCGGGCTGGCCGTGTTTGTGTTTGTCATCGCGGTGCCGCAGAGTGTTGCCGCGGTATTCTCGCTGACCGGGGATTCGCGGGATCTGCTTGTGTCCGGGCTGCGATTCTTTGCGCCGTTCTTTCTCATCGAGATTCTTGCCTACAGTCTCGAGATCATCTTCACCCACAACGGATGGGGACGATTCGTGCTCGCCAGCGAGGTGATCACAAACCTGACCGGAATTGTCGCGGTGTCTGCGGTATCGGTTTTTGTACTGGGCTGGGGATATCGTGGCGCGTGGGCCGGCTTCGCCTGCTATCAGCTCACGCACGCGCTCATTCTGTACGCCGGCCTTCGCAGCCGCCGCTGGCTGCAGATTTCTGTGGAGGATACCCATGCGTGAGATTGCGATCGGCGACGTACACGGTCGCTTTCCGGAGTTCGAGACGCTGATGGCAGCCCTGGAGGAGCGGTACCGACCCGGCGGAGTGTTCGTGATTCTGGTCGGCGACCTCGTGGATCGCGGCCCCCGGAGCGCCGCGGTTGTGGCTGCGGTACGGCGAATCGTGGAAACGGGGCGCGGGGCCTGTGTCCTGGGCAACCATGACGAGATGATGCTCCAGGCGGTACTGCTCCATCGTCCGGATCTGGTGGAGGCCGCCGGACTCGACCCCCCGCAGATGGAATCGCTCGTGGGCGAGTTTCGATTCGCGCCGCAACAGGTCCTTCGCCACTGGGTCAGCCAGGGTGGCGGGGAGACGATCCGCAGCTACGGCGGCGATCCGTGGCGCCCGGCATCGTGGGAGATTCCTCCGGAGGACGTCGGGTTTCTTGCCCGCCTCCCCCTGGCGTGGGCGGGCTCCGGCATGGTGGTGAGTCACGCCCGGGCCGGTGAAGCGGCGCTTCAGGAGGCGCTGGCACACATCGAGCGGCCGTGGAGCGTGTCGACCGCCGCCCGGCACCAGCTGCTGTGGAGCCGTTCGGCCCCCGCGGATCCGCCGGAGACGTTTCATGTGAGCGGGCACACGCCGCGGGAGGAACCGTTGCGCCGGGAACGGGCGATCGAGATCGATACGGGCTGCGTGTTCGGCAATCGTCTCACGGCATACGACCCGGAGGAGGATCTCCTGCTCCAGATTCCGTGCTCCTGAGGCCCCGGGAGCCGTTTTTCGATGCATTCCGCTTGAATAGATATCGAAAACGGGCGGGGAGACCCCTTGCCTTTCCTCCGCGTATGGCGCAATTTTACTGCTAACAACTACAAAGGAGGAACGGATGCGCAAGATTCTGTTCGCTGTGTTGATGGTTTCAATGGTTGCGGGCCTTGTGTTCGCTGGGGGCCAGGGAGAAAGCGGCGACTCGGGACCGCAGTTCGTCACGATCGGTACCGGGGGCGTTACCGGCGTGTACTATCCCACGGGCGGTGC
>MDTD01105884.1_pt1 | contig 41736 bp, 41 predicted proteins | sample 811221 | NCBI WGS metagenome assembly MDTD01 (sample SAMN05326646, study PRJNA326480) | marine metagenome | isolation source: seawater | place: Pacific Ocean: South West | collected 2011
ATAACTGCTGAAAGCATCTAAGCGGGAAACTCACCTTAAAACTAGTTCTTCCTATAGAGCCGTGGTAGACCACCACGTTGATAGGCTGGGTGTGGAAGCGCAGCAATGCGCGCAGCTGACCAGTACTAATAGCTCAATTGGCTTGATTTATGCACTGAAAAAAATTTTTATCTTCAATTTAAAAGCAATGTTATTTAAGAACACTTTTTTGCCTATTTAGAACATTACAGTTTACCAGTTAAAAACATGTTTATTTAGTAGGAAACGGATATTTAATGAACGATAAAGAGTTAGGTTTAATTCATAAACTTTTAACTAAAAAATTAAGGAAAAAAACACTCCCTTTAAGTGAACCCTTATTATCAAATAAGGATATAGCATCTGTAACAAAAGCGATAAAAGAAAAATCTGTATCTTCAGCATACGGAAACTTTACTGAAAACTTTGAAAATAAAATTAAAAAATACACAAAAGCTAAACATGTAATTGCTTTAATAAACGGAACGTGTTCATTGCAAATTGCTCTTCTAGCTTCAGGTTTAAAAAAAAATCAAGAAGTTTTATTGCCAGCGCTTAATTTTATAGCTAGCTGTAATGCAATTTTGTATTGTGGAGGGGTGCCACATTTTGTAGAAGTTAACAACAAAGATTTAGGCATTGATTATGATAAATTAAAAAACTACTTAGAAAAAAATACTAAAGTTATAAAAAAAAATTGTATAAACAAAAAAACAAACAGAATTATAAAATTTATTATGCCAACACATGTTTTCGGACACATAGGAAACATGGAAAAACTAAAATCTTTAGCAAAAAAATTTAAAATCAACATAATCGAAGATGCTTCCGAAGCGCTAGGCTCTTTTTATAAAAAAAAACATGCTGGAACATTTGGAGATGCAGGTATTTTGAGTTTTAATGGTAATAAAATTATTACAACTGGTTCAGGAGGAGCAATACTTACAAATGACAAAATTTTAGCTAAAAGAATAAGACATATTTCTTCCACAGCTAGAGTAAAAAAAACATGGCAATTTTATCACGACGAAATCGGCTATAATTATAGAATGCCTAATTTGAATGCTGCTTTAGGTGCTTCTCAAATAAGGACGCTAAATATTAAACTAAAAAAAAAAAGATTACTATTTAATGAATATCTTAAAATTTTTAAATTAACTGATAATTTTTATGTATTTAAAGAGCCAAAAAATTGCAAATCAAACTATTGGTTGCAAACAATAGTTATAAAATCTAAAAATATTGATAAAAGAAAAAATATAATTTCATATTTTAAATCAAAAAAAATAGAGGTTAGACCAATCTGGAAAGTTCTGACTTCTTTAAAATTTTTGAAAGGCTTCCCTAAAATGAAAATTAAAGAAGCATTTAAGCTAGAAAAAAAATTATTAAATTTTCCAAGTAGCTCTTATTTATGAAAAAAAAACCAATTTTGATAATAGGAGCGGGTGGTCATGCAAACTCATGCATAGATATAATTGAGGAGAGTAACAAATTTTATATTGCTGGATTTATAAGCCGTAATCATTCAATTAAAGATCGAATTTTTAATTATAAAGTCTTAGGTAAAACTGATGACTATACTAATTTTTTTCCGAAAATTAAGCATGCTGCTATATGTATAGGACAAATTAAAACATCTAAACCAAGAGAAGAAACTTATAAAAAACTAAAAGATGCTGGTTTTAATCTACCAACTTTTTTTGCAAAAAGTGCTTATGTATCAAAGAATGCTAAAATTGATGAAGGAACAATTATTCTAAATAAATGTGTGGTAAATTCGAATACTAAAATAGGAAAATGCTGTATAATAAATACCTCATCTGTAATAGAGCATGATGTAAATATTAAAAGCTTTTGCCATATCTCAACATCAGTTACAATTAATGGAAGCTGCACAATTGGAGAAAAGTCTTTTGTTGGAAGCGGTTCAGTACTGAGAGAGTCAATTAGGTTAAAAAATAAATCATTTATAAAAATGAAGTCTTCAATTAAAAAGAGCAATATTTAGTGAAAAGAAATAAAAACATTGGAATTGTAACGAGTAGTAGGGCTGATTTTTATTTACTTGAAAAAATTATTTTTAATTTAAAAAGAAAATCGAATTTAAAATTATTAATAACTGGTACTCACCATTCTAAAAAATATGGATATAGTTATAGATATATTTCAAAGATAAAAAAATGTAAAAAAATAAACATTAAGATTGACACTGATCAAACTACAAAAAAAAAAATCATATTAAATGCAGGAAAAATATTTAAAAATTGTTCAAAAATTTTTGATAAGGAAAAATTAGATATATTAATTGTTTTAGGGGATAGATTTGAATTATTGCCATTTGCTTCATCTGCTGTAATTTTCAATGTACCAATTGTGCATATACATGGTGGTGAGATCACACACGGATCAACGGATGATCAAGTAAGGCATTCGATTAGTAAGTTATCAAACTATCATTTCACGTCAAATAATGAGTATAAAAAAAGATTAATACAAATGGGTGAAAAAAAAGAAAATATATTTAATTATGGATCACTTGGTATTGAAAATGCTTTAAAAATAAAATTTTTATCAAGAAAAGTTTTAGAAAAAAAATTTAAAATTAAATTTATTAAAAAAAATGTACTAGTAAACTATCATCCCGAAACAGCTGTAAAAAGGAATATTGCTAAAGATTTTGAAAAAGTTATGTATTCATGTAAAAAGTTTAATAATGTTAATTTTATATTTACCTATCCAAATTTTGATAATAAGAGTAATTCTATAATAAATATTTTGACTAAATATAGTAGATTATATAAAAATTTTTTTGTTATAAAAAATTTTGGTCAGAAAGCCTTTTTTTCCATTGTTAGAAATGTAGATTTTGTAATGGGTAATTCTTCAAGCGGTATAATAGAAGTGCCTGCTTTAAAAAAGCCCACAATAAATATAGGCACCAGACAATCTGGAAGAGTGAAAACAAAAAGTATTTTCGACTGTAAAACAGAAAAAAAAAGTATAATTAGTATGATGAAGTATTTATTTGTAAAGAAACATGTAAATAAAATAAAATATAATACGTTTCGTAATCTAAATACTTCAAAAAAAATATGTTCAAAAATTTTAGGACTTAATATAAATAAAACATTTCCGAAAAAATTTATTGACGTAAATAAAGATTTATAGAAAATTTTAGAAATTATGAAAAAAGTAAAAAATTGGAAAAAAAGTCTTTTAAAAAAAAATTCCACAATAAAAAAAGCTTTTGAAAATCTTGAACGATCGGCGTTACAAATTATTCTAGTTTATGAGGAAAATTTTAAGTTAGTAGGAACAATTACCGATGGTGATTTAAGAAGAGGACTACTAAATGGAGCTTCTTTTAAGGATAAAATTTCCAAAATTGTGAATTATGAATCAATAGTCATTTCAAAGAATCTTGATAAAAATTCTATAAAAAAACTTCTCCAATTTAATAGAATAAAAGCTTTACCAATTGTAGACAAAAATAGAAAAATTTTAGGTTTAGTCTGTTCAGACAATTATGAGGAACTTTTATATACAGAGACCCCTGTAGTTATAATGTGTGGAGGTATGGGAAAAAGATTGAGTCCAATTACAAAGAAAATTCCTAAAGCTATGATTGAAATAAATGGCAAACCAATGATAGAGCACATTATTAAAAAGTTTATCAACGAGGGTTTTACGAATTTTATTCTATCCGTAAATTATTTAAAAAAAAAAATTAAAAATTATTTTAAAAACGGTAAAAAGTGGAATATTAAAATAAGCTATTTAGAAGAAAAAAAACCTCTAGGTACTATTGGTTCATTATCACTGCTTAATAAAATTAAAAGAGATTTTTTTGTTGTAAATTGTGATGTAATTACAAATTTGAAATTTAATGAACTTCTTTCTTTTCATAAAGATCATGAAGCAGATATTACAGTAGGCGCAAACATTATTGAACAAATAAATAGTTTTGGCCAGATAACAACCAAAGGCTTAGATATTCAGAAATTTGAAGAAAAACCTTTAGAGAAAAAATATTTTAATGCAGGAATATACGTCTTTAAAAAAAATACTCTAAAATATATAAAAAAAAATACTCGCATGGATGCACCGGATTTAATAAATTCTTTAATAAAACATAAAAAAAAATCTATTGTTTTCCCAATTCATGAAAGATGGAATGATATTGGTATTCATTCTGAATTAAATAAATTTAAAAAAGAAATTAATGATTGAAAAAAAAAATGTTTTGAAAATTTTAAAACTTCCAAAAGAGGTAAAATTTTGTAGAAAATGCACAATTTCAAATCAAAGGCCCAGGATTTCGTTTGACGAAGAGGGAGTCTGTTCTGCATGTAATTTCTCTGTGTTTAAGAATGAAACAAATTGGATAGAAAGAGAAAAAGAACTTAAAAAGCTGTGTGATAAATTTAGGAAAAATAACGGCGAGTATGATGTAATAGTTCCTTGTTCAGGTGGTAAAGACGGTAGCTATGTTGCGCATCAATTAAAAAATGAATATGGAATGAACCCTTTAGCTGTAACTTGGGCTCCTTTAGTCTACACTGACATAGGTAAAAAGAATTTAAAAAATTTTATAGATAGTGGATTCAATCATGTGCTTGGTACGTCTGAGCCCAATGTCACAAAAAAGTTAGCGAAGCTTGCATTTGTAGAATTAGGAGATCCTTTTCAACCTTTTATTTACGGACAGCAGAACTTCCCCTTAAAAATTGCGAATGCATATGACGTTAAACTAGTTATGTATGGAGAAAATGGAGAAGTGGAATACGGTGGTGATATGAAAAATGCTCATAAACCAACTAGAACTTTAGATGATCATGATAAATACTATTACAAGGGTGTAGGTCCTGAGGGATGGAAGAAATATAATATTTTACAAAATGATCTTTATCCATTCACCGGGCCTAATAGAGAAGTTATGAATAGAAAAAAAATTGAAATTCACTTTTTCAGTTATTATAAATTTTGGGATCCTCAAGAAAATTTTTATTACGCTCAAAAATTTTGTAATTTTGAAGTAAATGACGAACGATCTGAGGGAACATATTCAAAATATGCTAGCTTGGACGATAAGCTTGACGGGTTTCATTACTATATGATGTTTATTAAATTAGGCATTGGTAGAGCAACCTCAGATGCAGCACACGAAATTAGAGACGGTAAAATTGATCGGGAAGAAGGCAAAGCATTAATTAAAAAATATGATGGAGAGTTTCCAGAAAAATATTTTCAAGTTTTTTTAGATTATTGTGAACTTACGGAAAATGAATTTTTTGAAATAGTAGACTCATGGAGGTCTGAACATATTTGGAAAAAGAATAATGGAAAGTGGGAATTGAAAAATCCTATTTGGAAGTAATTACTTTAATTTTTTAAATATTTATTTATTATAGAATGATCCATTCTAGCAATCTCTAAACTAGAATTATTTTTTTTTTCAAGTCTGATCTAAAACCAACTTGGATTTTCATATTTTTTAAAATATTAATAGTATTTTGGTTATAGGATCCACATGGATGACTCATGGAGATAATATCAATTTTTTTAACAAAGCTTTTTAAAATTTTTTTGTTCGTATTGTATTCGGTAAGATGATGAATTTTACTCAAATCCCCTAATCTTGTTGGATGAGAATTGGAATGAAGCCCTATTTCGTGTCCTAATTTACTTAATTTATTTAAATCCTTTGAATTCATAAACAGTTTTTTAAGAATTTTTTTATAATCAAATTTTTTGCTTGCAAATAAGTTAAACATAAATTTTTCATACTCTCTTTTTAAAAGAAATCTATCTCTTAAAAATCTAAACTTAATATCTTGGACTGTGTATATTTTAAAATTTGATTTCCACGACAAAATTTTTTTTTTATTATTTTTAAAGAAATTATCGATTTTATTTTTACCATATTTATTTATCACTTCTTTATTAAAATCTTTGTAAAAAAGATTTACTGATTTGTAATAATTTGTTCTAAAATATCTGAATAATTCTAGTAGATCAGGTTTTTTTGTTAAAGAGCTTGAATAAACAAAAAAAAATGCTTTTAGATTGTGCTTTTCAAGCACTGGTAAGGCAATATCAAATTGAGACTTTAGATTATCATCAAATGTTAGACATACATGTTTTTTTTTCAATTTATTATTTTTAAGCAAATCTATAAATACTTTGGGATCTAAAATATTTTCAAATCCGATAAAATTTAAAATCTTCTCAAATTCTTTAGCAGATATTGATCCCTGGCTCTTTTTATGCATATTTCTATCGTGAAAGTGATGAAACATTATCCCGTGAAAAAAATTTATATTTAATGAATTGAAATAATTTTTTTTCATTTAATTAATTGTATAAATAAATTTTTATAAAGGATATATATAAATCATGTTAAGAATAATTCCTAGATTAGACATAAAAGGCGATAATTTAGTTAAAACAATTTACCTAGAAGGGCTGAGAAAAATTGGACCACCTAATAAATACGCTATTAAATATTATAAGGACTCAGCTGATGAGCTTTTGTTTATGGATTTAGTTGCCACTTTATATGGGAGAAATAACTTGCATAAAATTATTTACGAAGCATCTAAAAATATATTTATACCTCTTACTGTTGGAGGGGGAATAAGATCTATAGATGACGCAATTAAATGTTTAAAAAGTGGAGCAGACAAGATTGCTGTAAATACTGCAGCAATTGAAAATCCTAATTTAATTAAGGATCTAGCTGAAAGGCTTGGAAGTTCAACAGTAGTTTTATCAGTAGAAGCAAAAAAAATTTCAAATGACTGGTATGCTTTTACCAGAAGTGGAAGAGAAAATTCTGGAAGAAAAATAAATGATTGGATAAAGCAAGCATCATTTTTAGGAGTTGGGGAAATTTGTATAACTTCGGTTGACAATGAGGGAACTTTTAAAGGCATAGATACTGAATTGTTAAAAAAAATATCCAAATTAAATATCAAACAGCCAATTGTATTATCTGGCGGGATAGGAAGTCATGATGACATAATTGAAATTAATAGATCTATAAACTTAAGTGGTATATGTATTGCAGGATTATTTCATTATGAAAAAAGTTCTATTAAAAAAATTAAAAAAAGTTTAATGGAAAAAAACTTAAATATTAGATATTAAATATGCTTAAAAAAAAAGCTATAATAATTGATTATGGCTGTGGTAATTTAACAAGCATTAAAAGAGCCATAGAGTATTTAAATTTTAATGCATTAATCACAAACGATCCTAAAGAGATTGAAACAGCTGATAGGTTAATTTTACCTGGAGTTGGAAACTTTGGATTTGCAATGAGATCTATAAATAAGTTAAATATTAAAGAATCAATTATAAAATTCTTAAGTTCAAATAAACCATTTTTGGGGGTTTGTTTAGGAATGCAATTAATGTTTGAAAGTAGTGAAGAAGATTTTTTAAAAGAAAAAGGACTTTCAGTTTTTAAAGGCTGTGTAAAAAAAATACCAGTTTCGAAAGAGACAACTATACCTAGAGTTGGCTGGTATAATCTCTCAAATAAAGAAGATGAGTTATTAAAAAATAAGATTTTTTCAAATATTTCATATAGTGATAAATTTTATTTTGTTCACTCATATGCTATTATCAATAAAAATGATGATTATAATTGTCTATTTCATAAACATTTTAATAACTCAATATGTACTTGTATAATAAAGGATAATACTTTTTTATTTCAATTTCATCCTGAAAAAAGTTCGGAAAAAGGCTTAGAGATATATAAAAATTTTTTTTCATTATGAAATACTTAGCTATTATTCCTGCTAGAAAAAATTCAAGCCGATTAAAGCATAAAAATAAAAAAAAATTAATGGGTATGCCCTTAATTGAATATACTATTAAAACTGCAAAAAAAATAAGTCTTTTTGAGGATATTTTAGTATCAACAGATGATAATGATATTATTAAAATTGCCAAAAAAAATAAAGTTCTTGCTCCTTGGATTAGACCAAAAAAGTTGAGCGGTCCTAAAGTTTCAACCTATAAAGTAGTAAAACATGCTTTGAATTGGTATGAGGATAAATATAAAAAAATTGATGCTATTTTTTTACTTCAACCCACATCTCCATTCAGAACAAGAAAAAATATTGAGAAAACGTTTAAATTATTCAAATTTCACAAATTTAAGAAATCAATAATTTCAATGTCAAAAGTAAAAAATTTAAAAAAATTTGTTCCTAATGGTTCGACGTATCTTATTTCAAAAAAGCAGTTGTTTAAATATAGGTCATTTATTCATAAAGATAATGTTCCTTACTTAATTAATAATCATAAAGAGGCCATAGATATTGACTATCCTCGAGATTGGGCAAAAGCTATAAAAGTGTTAAAAGAAAAAAAAAATGAAAAATAAAAAAAAAATTTTTCTTACTGGTTCAGAAGGTTTTATAGGATCTCATTTAATAGAGTATTTAGTAAAATCAGGGTATAAAGTTAAAGCACTAGTGCTTTACAATTCATTTAATAATATCGGCTGGTTACGGAATGTTGATAAATCGATTTTGAAATCAGTAGAAATTGTAAGAGGAGATATAAGAGATAAAGAATTTTTAGAGAAAAATATAGGTGACTGTAAAGTAATTATACATTTGGCAGCACTGATAGGAATTCCATACTCGTACGAAGCCACACGTAGTTATATTGATGTTAATATTTTAGGGACATTAAACTTGCTTGAGATATCTAGAAAAAAAAAAATTGAAAAATTTATTCAAACCTCTACTAGCGAAGTTTATGGAACAGCACAATATGTGCCTATGGATGAAAAACATCCTAAAATACCACAATCTCCATATGCTGCTACAAAATCTGCAGCGGATCAGTTAGCAATGTCTTATTATTTTTCTCACAATCTTCCAGTGACCGTAATCAGGCCATTTAATATTTTCGGACCAAGACAATCTATGAGAGCTGTTATACCAACAATTATAAATCAGGCTATATTAAAAAAAAATAAAATTAACCTAGGTACTATTAATTCAAAAAGAGATTATACTTTTGTTAATGATGCCGTCAGAGCATTTGAAAAATGTATTAATAACAAAAAAATCATTGGCAAGACAATAAATATAGGGACTAATTTTGAAAGATCGATTAAGCAGATTGTTAATTTAATCTCATTTATTTCAAAAACAAAAATAAAAATTATTGTAGATAAAAAAAGAATAAGACCTTTAAAAAGTGAGGTAATGAGGCTAAGAACTTCAAATAATTTAGCAAAAAAACTATTAAATTGGAAACCAGTTTTTACGGGTAGGAATGGTTTTAAAAAAGCTTTAGAAATTACTTTTCATTGGTATAAAAAAAATAAACTAAATGATTTAAATATAAATGATTATATCATTTGAGAAAATCATTTGAATTTAATGACTGCAAAGCAACTAGATTCTTTTTTGCTTTTCTTCCAATTATTTTTTTGTAATAAAATAAATTTTTAGAATTTTGTGGTCTTAAAAAAATAATATCTTTAAAGTTTAAAATTTTACCTTTCTTTATATCGTTTTTTAAATAAACACCTTTTCTCGCAATTTTTGAGAGATTTATCTCTTCTTTAAAAACAATTTTCTTCGAATTACCTAAAATAATTTCTGTATTTCTAATTTTTTCTACAAAATTTATTAATTCAATAGGATTAAGTGACATTTTATGATCCCCAAATTTTTGGTTCTTATCATATGTGAAATGTTTCTCTATTATAGTAGCCCCCACAGCAACTGCAACACAAGATTCTAAAAATCCTATTGTGTGATCAGAAAATCCAGTTTCTAAATTGAAACTTTTTTTTAGTTTTTTAATAAAATTTAAGTTTAGCTTATCAATTTTCGCAGGGTATTCAGAAACACAGTGTAAAATTTTTTTTTTGCAATTTTTCAAAATTTTTAATGATGAGCTTATTTCTTTGACAGTAGCCATACCAGTAGACAAGATAACATCTAGCTTCCTTTTATTTATTTCTCTCAATAATAAGTGATTATTAATTTCTCCTGATGGAATTTTTACAAGTTTTAATTTAAATTTCTGAACAGTTTCTAGACTCGGTATATCAAACACAGAAAAAAATAATTTTAACTTTCTTTTTTTTGCATGGTTATAAATTTTTTTCCATTGCTTTTCTGAAAACTCTAACTTTTTAAAAATCTTGTGATATTTAGGAAGCTTTGATTTGTTGACAAAGTAATCGCTATTAAACAATTGAAATTTAATAGCATCTACCCCAGCTTTTTTTGCAATATTGATTAGTTTTTTTGCTTTATGGACTTTACCATTATGATTAATTCCAGCTTCTCCAATTATAAAAACTTTGGTCATTCTAAAGGTTTAAAATTAACATCTTAATAGTGAATTAATACCTTTATAGAGAATAGCTTTTTTTGTTAAAATACATAGTAATTTTTTCTCAAAATTACAAAGAATGTTTTCCATACAATTAAATTAATATATAAAACAGTATTTATTATTTATATACATAATATATTTTAAAGGTAAATTTAAAGCAAAATAATGACTATAGAGAATTTAGAGGTTGATATATTAAAACTTAACCACTTTTTAAATGCAAGGAAAATAACAACTAAGCAAATATTTAGCAAAAATAAATCTCTCTATAAAAAGTTAGTTGTTAACAAAAATTTTAAACCTAATAAAAATGAAATAAAATTTTTAGAAAAAAAAATTATAATACCTTTAAGTAATATCTCTGTAAAAAAAAAATTACCTGATTATATTTTTTGGAATTATAAAAAAATAAAAAAAACCAAAAGATCTATCAACCGAGATGGTATACACTTTTATAATTATTATAGTCTTCCAACACCACCAGACTATATAGGACCAGTTATTTTAGATATTTTATGTCCAAAAAACAAAATGCCAAAATTAAATAATGGCCATTTAGAACAAGCTATAACCGTTAATATGGGGCCAGGAGATATTAATGGACGTTGGGGTTTGAAAAAAAATAAAACTAATTTTTCGATTATGAAATTTAATTCTAACAAAAAAAATAATTGGATTATAGGTGATACTTATGTCGAGCCTTCATACTGTCCACACTCTTATTCACTAGCGTCTGAAACTAGAAGTCAAATACTTTCTTATACAGCGAAATCACCAATTGAAAAACTTATTAAAAACTTAAATAGTTTTTCATCGGATAGTTTTAAAAATATTTTAAAGAACTTAAAAAATAAAAAAATACAATCAGCTCTATTAAATTTTTATCTTAAAAATAGAGGTATTAATTTTAAATATCTTTCAAAATATACTAAATTAAAGATTTCATCGCTCGACCAAATTTTAAAAAATAAGAAAATTTTGAAAAAAACTTGTGATTTATTGAGTATAGATCAAAATATTTTTTTAAAAACAAGATACAATGAGGACAAAATTGGAAAGACTTATATGTCTTATAAAAAAAGCGAAAAAACAATAAGAAAATTTAAATCTTATGTGGTTGCATCGATGGCATCAACATCCAGATATCCAGACTTGTATGGATTGTTCATTAAAGTAAAAAAAAATAAAATTATTAAGGACCTTTTAGATTATACTTGTTCTCATTATTTAGTTACTAGTGGAAAATTAAAATTTTACATTAATAATAAAAAAATTTCTTTAAACAAAGGAGACGCAATTTGGGTTTCCTCCTTTAAAATGCATGGATTTTCAGGAAGTGGTTCACTAATGAAACTTGTTAATGGAGAAAGCGTTGACAGTAATGATCTTACTCAAATTTCTAAGTTATATAATCCGATTAATACTTTAATTAGATCCTATAAAGATGAGAAATCTTGGGGTTACGATTAATTAAAAACATGAAATCCCTTATAATGGCCGCAGGCTCAGGAACACGCATTCCTCAATTTACAAAAAGAATTCCAAAATGTTTAATAAAAATAGCAAAGAAACCTTTAATTATTAGACAAATAGAAATTTTAAAAAAAAATAAAATAAATGATATTGCTATTATAAGGGGATATAAAAAAAACAAAATTAACTTTAAAAACATAATATATTTTGAAAATAAAAATTTTTTAAAAAATGATCAATTAGACTCGTTATTTTGTGCGGTAGACTATTTTAATGACGACATATTAATTACTTTTTCTGACATAATATATGATAGCAAAATATTGACTAAAATAATTAAAAGTAGCGGCTCATTTATTTTGGCGGTCGAGAGAGACTGGAAAACCAAATATGCTAAAAGATATGATCATCCAACTTCACAAGCCGACAAAGTAGTGATTAAAAGAAACAAGGTAATAGAAGTAGGAAAAAAGATACCTACAAGTAGGGCAAATGGTGAATTTTTAGGAATATTTAAAATATCAAAGAATATGTGCAAAAATTTAGCAGCCTATTATAAAAAAATTAAAAAAAAACATAAAACTAACAAATTACAGATGCATGATTTTTTTAATTTTTTGATAAAATATAACATTAATATAACCCCGTGTTATATTAACGGACGATACATGGAAATTGATACATATAATGATTACAAGATAGCAAAGGATATTTTTAAATGAAAAAAAAAATTATTTATGTACCATTAGCAATAGATATTTTACATAGTGCACACATAAATTTATTAAAAAAAGCAAAAAGATTTGGATATGTTTTAGTAGGACTTTTAACCGATAAAGCAATATCAGAATATAAACAACTACCATTATTAAATTATAATGAAAGATACAGAATACTCGAAGGCGTAAGATACATTGATAAAATTGTAGAACAAGATACTTGGGATTATACTAATAATATAAAAAAATATAAACCAGATTTTTTTATACATGGAGATGATTGGAAATCGGGTATTCAAAAAAAAAATAGATCAAAAGTAATAAATTGTCTTAAAAAATTTAACGGTAAATTAATAGAAATACCTTTCACAAAAAATATTTCTTCAACAGAAATAAAAAATAAGATATTAAGACTTAAAAGCTATCCAGATAACAGAACATCAAAACTTAGAAGACTGCTAGAAGCTAAAAAAATAGTGAGAATAATTGAGTCTCATAATTCATTAACCGGGATTATGATTGAAAATTTATTTGTTAAAGAGAAAAATAAACATATCGAATTTGATGCAATGTGGTCCTCTAGTCTTACAGACTCTGCAACTAAGGGAAAGCCTGATAATCAATCTGTTGATTATTCATCAAGAATATCATCTTTGAATTATATGTTGGACGTTACAACTAAGCCTGTGATTTTTGATGCTGACAATGGAGGTCAGATTGAACATTTATCATATCTCACAAGATCTCTTGAAAGAAATGGGGTTTCTGCAATTGTTATAGAAGATAAAATTGGTCTCAAGAAAAATTCACTTTTTAAAAACCAAACTAATGCAAAACAAGATCAGCCAAAAAACTTTTCAAAGAAAATTAAAAAAATATGCTCAAGCAGAAGATCAAAAGATTTTTTAGTAATTGCAAGAATTGAAAGTTTTATTTTAAATAAAGGACTCAATGATGCACTAAATAGAGCAGAAATTTACTGTAAATCTGGTGCAGACTGTATATTAATACATAGTAAAGAAAAATCTCCAAAAGAAATTTTTTTATTTTCTAAATCTTTTAATAAACAAAATTATGCAGTTCCATTAGTTGCTGTACCCTCAACTTATTCAAAAACTTATGAAAAAGAGCTGATTAAAAACGGTTTCAGAGCAGTTATTTATGCAAACCATCTTTTAAGAGCATCATATCCCGCAATGGAAAAAGTAGCTAGGAATATATTAAAAAGTGGAAGATCATATGATATTGAAAAAAAAATTATACCAATAAACAAGATTATAAATTTAATTAAAAATGATTGAAATAGATCAATTATTTAAAATATTAAAAAAAAAAAAAATAAACTTTTTCTCAGGAGTGCCGGACAGTATTCTTAAAGAGCTTTCAATAAAATTGACAAAATATAAAAAATTTAAACACATTATTGCAGTTAACGAAGGAGCAGCTATTTCGATAGGAATTGGATATTATCTGTCACAAAAAAAAATACCTTGTATTTATATGCAAAATTCAGGACTATCTAATGCAATAAATCCTCTTATTTCTATTGCTGACAAGAAAGTATACTCCATTCCATTAGTTTTATTAATTGGATGGAGAGGCTCACCAAATTCAAAAGATGAACCACAGCATCAGGCAAAGGGAGAAATAACTAGAGAAATTCTTAAATTACTCAAGATAAAATATTCAGTAATTAAAAATAATAAAAGCTTATCTAAATTCCAGTCACTTATAGAATATTCCGAGAAAAACAAAAGGGTTGTTGCCGCGCTAATTCCTAATGGGATAATTAAAAAATCAAAAGATAAAATAAATTCAAATAAAAACCAAATTGAAAAATTATTTTTTTTAAGAAAATTTTTAAAACATGTATCAAAAAATGATAAAATAATCGCATCCACAGGATATAATTCTAGAGAAATTTTATACTTAAGAAAAAAATATAATTTTCAAAAGGGAAAAGATTTTTATTTAGTAGGTGGCATGGGGCACACGTCTGCTTTAACATTAGGAGCCTCTTTATTCAATAAATCAAATCAATTTTTTTGTATTGATGGAGATGGATCGATGTTAATGCATTTAGGCTCATTAAAGACATTGAATGATTTTTCATCAAAAAAAGTAAAGTACATTTTATTAAATAACTTCTCTCATGATTCTGTTGGTGGACAAAAAACAAATTCAGAAAAGATAGATTTTAAAATGATGTCTAAAAGTTTAGGTTTTAAGAAATTCTATAAAATTAAATATAAAAAAGACATTGATCAAAATCTAAAAAAAATTATCACAAATAATAATAACTGTTTTGTAGAAGTTCTCGTAAAAAACACAGAATTAAAAAATTTGCCCAGACCTCATAATTTAATTAAGATAAAAAAAAATTTTATGGGGCAAAGCTTTAGATGAACTCTTCGATTATAAAAATTAAAAATTTTTTAGAAAAAAAAAAATTTAAAAAAATTTTTGTAATTACTGGAAAGCAATCTTTTACAAAATCTGGAGCAAAAAACCTTTTTTCAAATTTACTATTAAACAAGCAAGTTATTTTTTTTTTTAAACAAAAAAATTTCCCAGAATTAAGTGAACTAAAAAAAATAGTTGTTAAACTTAGGAGTTTTAAACCAGATCTAATACTCGCAATTGGCGGTGGATCGGTAATAGATTACGCTAAAATAGCCAATGTTATAGAAAACAGAAAAAATATTAAAAATCTAATTAGGAATTACTCATACCCAATTAAAAAAAAATTTACAAAGCTTGTAGTTGTACCAACCACTGCCGGATCTGGGGCAGAGGTGACATCTAATGCAGTTATATATGTAAACGGTATAAAATATTCTTTTGAGAATAAACTATTAATTCCAGATTTTTTTTTTTCTTTTACCAGAACTTATATTAAATGCTTCATACAAAATTAAAGCCTCTTCAGGTTTTGACGCTATTGCACAAGCAACAGAATCACTTCTTTCTCTAAATTCAAACAAGTATAGTATAGACTATGCATCGAAATCACTTAAAATTTCTTTAAAGAACTTTTATTATTTTTTGAAAAGTCCAAATAAAAAAAATAGTAAAAGAATGCTAATAGCTTCAAATTTAGCTGGAAGAGCAATTAATATATCCAAAACAACCGCTCCACATGCAATTTCTTATCCTTTTACTTCATTATATAATGTAAGTCATGGACATGCTGTATCCTTATTTTTTGAAAATATTATGAAATTTAATTTTGATAAAATAGAAATTTCATCAACAAAATTTGATCTATATAAAAGGTTTAAATTAATTTTTGATTTATATGAAGTTAGTAATATAGATGAATTTTATTTTAAGTTAATTAAAATTAAAAAAATAGGTAAATTAACTGATAATTTTAAAAGATTGAAAATTTTTGAAATAAATCCAAAACAAATAATTAAAGGTGTAAATTTATTAAGATTAAAAAATAATCCTGTTAAAATAGATAAAATTGATCTAATTAAAATAATTAAACAAAAAACAATATAATTCAAATTTAATGAATGAGTTAAAAATAAGAGAACGAACTAGTGAGGAACTATTTTTAAGAAAAAAAGGTCTTTTCGAGATAAAAAAAATTTTTGATAAAAACAATATACCTTTTTTTATTTGGGGTGGATTATTGCTAGGAATAAAGAGAGATAATAATTTTATAAAATGGGATTGGGATGTTGAACTTGGTCTTTTTGAGAAGGATTTAAGGTTAAACTGGATCAGAATCATAAAGCTTTTAGAAAAAAATGATTTTGATATAATTGAGAAAGATTATTTAAATTCTAAAATCAACTTCATAAAATATAAAAATAAAGATATAACTATTTTTTCTCTAGTTGGCTGGAGATATGACTATATTACGCGAAATTATATTAGAAAAAAATTAAGTGTTCCAAAGGTCTTCTTTTCAAAAATGTATGAAATTAGTTTTGAAAATGAAAAATTTTTTTGCCCGGGACCAGTAGATGAATTTTTGAAATATTTCTATGGGGATTGGGAAAAGCCAGTAAAAACATCTGATAAAAATCATTATTTATCCAGGTCAATTAATAAAAAAAATTTATGGTTTTTATACACAATTATACAAAAAATAATTTTTAAGGTTAGTGGTGCCAAAAAATAAATTAAGATGTTTGGTAATGGATAGACAAAGACTCGATGGAGTTTTTAGAAGCGCTTTTTTTTCAAAAATTCTTAAAGATCAAAAAAATATTGATAGTTTAGTAGTCACAAATTCATTTACTAATTCAAGCTCAATCAAACTTTATAAGAAACTAGGATTAAATAATTTTTTTTATATTAATAAAGAATATTATAAATTTAATAATATTTTATTTCTATTTAAAACTTTATTTTTAACTATTAATTTTTTTATTTCTTATAATTTACTTTCGAAAAAAAAACATCTCAGCAAATATAAGTTTAAAGATATTTTGATAGGAGATTTGATGATTGATCAATTGATTAGATATAATAAAAATGATTACCTTACAAAATTTAATATAATTGAAATTTTAAAAATTTTTTTTTCAACCATTTTTAAGCTGTATATATTAGAAAAAATCATTATTAATTATAATATTAAATATTTAATCACTACATCATATAGCTACTTATCTATTTCTAGCTTAGGAATTAGAGTAATTCTCAAAAAGAAAGGAAAAGTTATTATGATAGGGGGAAGTAGTTATCAGATTTTTAACAATTATAACGATTGTTTAACAGGATTTGTAAGCTCTTCAGAACTTAATTATAAAAAAGTTAAATCAATAATTGAAAATAAAAAAAAAATAAAAAAAGCTAATTTTTACTTTAAAAAAAGAGTTAATTTTAAAAATAAAGATAAGAGTAAAAAATTGTCTCCATTTGACACAGAGATATATAAAGCATATTCAAAAAAAAATTTTAGTAAAAAAAATATTTATAAAATACTTGGCCTTAGAAATTACAAAAAACCGCTATGCATTTTTGGCTTACATGCATTTAGAGATGCAAATCATTTATATGGAAAACTATTATTTGAAAGTTATTTTGATGAATTTTTACAAACTATCAATTTCCTAAAAAATAGAAATAATTTTTATTGGGTTTTTAAAATACATCCTTATTCAAAAAGATACGGAGAAGAAAAAATAGCACTTAATTTAATTAAAAAAATGAAAATTAAAAATATATATATATTACCTAATTACATTAGTACAAAATCCATTCTGTTAGCTGCTGATAAACTTGTAACATCTAGAGGTACAATTGCTATTGAATATGCTTGTTTGGGGAAAGAACCAATAGTAACAGCCTCTTCATATTATAGTAAATACCAATTTGTTAAAAATACTAAAAATATCAATGAATATTTTAGAAACTTACTAAACCCAGATTATCCTAAATATATTACAAAAAAGAAAATAAAAACTGCCAGAGCAGTGTTATATATAATAAAAAATTTAGCAGCAAACGAGAATAATTTTAATATAACTAGACCGGAACATGAAATTGGTCAAAATAGTTTTTTAAGAGAAATTGAGACAAAATTTAGTATTCTTAAAAATAAGAATCATTTAATTTATAAAAAATATTTGACTATATATAATAATATTTGATTATTTTTTTGCTGTCGCAATCAGAGTATCTGTAAGCCCTAAATTTATTAATTTCTTTTTATACTGAAAAATCTTTTGATTATCCTTAATATATTTGACTTGTTTAAGTTTATCGTTTTTATTTAAAATCCAATTAAGATGATTATTGAGATCGTACCTTTGAAAAAAAGATACTTTTATTTTTTTAAAACCAGCAACTTTCAAAAATTTTTCTAAACTTTTTTTGGTATGCCATACTAAATTTTCCACATGAAAAGAAAAGTCTTTAAATTGAGTGGTCATTTTACTTTGTAATAAAAAGTCATTTGCATGTGGCACCTCAATTATTATCATACCGTTATTGCTCATTTTATTTCTTATCTTTTTTAAAATATCAATTTGATAAGGCATGTAATGTAAAGAATGAAACATAAAAATTATATTTAAGTTTGTATCTATTTCAGACAAGGATTTTATAAATTTGACACCTTTTTTCTTAAAAAATTTTGAATTATAAATATTTATATCTAAAGCAAATCTATTTTTTGCATTTTTAATTCTATTTATAAAATTACCATCTCCACAACCATAGTCACACAAAATTTTATTTTTTGTGAATTTTTTAAATTGTTTAACTCTTCTAAGGTCATCATCCAACCTTGGTAGATTTCTTTTTTTTCCATTAATGACTAAATTAAATTTTTTATTGTTTTCGTAAATCCTCTGTTTTTCAAAATGACCTTTTCCGGTTACGAACTTTTCTAAGAAAATTATTTTAGATTTTTTATCGTATAAAACTTTTACATTCTTATTATTTCTTACATTTTTTGATATTACATGAATATTTTTTGAGGAGATTAATTTATTTTTTTTTAAATCTTTGATTACTGGATTCAGCATTATAGATTATTTTATAAATACTACTTTTCCCTCAGATGGTACACCTTTATCATTAATCAAGTAAACAAGGTATGAGCCAGATTGTATTGAACTTCTATTCTCATCAATTTTAGCAGACAGCTCTTTTTTACTGATTTTGTTGAATTCTAAAAATCTGAATTTTAATTCTGAAGATTGGGCATGAGTAGTTGATCCAGTGGAAATTAAAGATATTTTGGATATATTTTCAGTATTTTCAGTCATAATCTGCAAATTTGACCTATCAGAAACTTCACTTTGAATTTTCTCAATTTTTGGCCTTTCTGCAAAAACTGTTTTGCCGTCCTTATCTTTTGTAAAAAGGTATGGTGGATAAAATATTTCTGCATTCCATAGATCTCCACCGGCAGTTAAAACTGTTCCGTTTGGAAGTAGCAAAGAAGTAGAATGATAATTCCTTCTAAATTTAGAATCTGATAATATTTTCCAGGTATCATTTGCTGGCTGATAGATTTCAGGTGTAAGTACACTAAATTCTTTATCATTAAATGATTGACCACCATTTATTAAGACCTCTCCATTTGGCAGAATGGTTGCATTTGCATCAGCTCGAGGAAAATTCATACTTTTTAATTCTTTGATTTTAGGTTTTAAAGTATCTGATATATCTATTTGGTTTACGTGATTTGAAGATGAGAATTGTGTACCAAACTGCCTTCCTCCAAAAGTGATTAGTTTATCTTTATCAATCATTACAACACTACTTTGTGATCCCACACTTGCTCCTATGGTTAACAATCTTAGTTTTTTTGTTTCACCGGTATTTGGATTTGTGTCTACAATCTCACCTGATACACCAGCTCTAGAAACTAAAGGAATTTCTCCAACTTTTTTAATGTTGTCATAGTTATCAACTTTTTTTTCCATTACCCACATTTTATTGTAAGAAATTCCAAAGATGTTTCCATCAGAAGCTAAAAAGGATCTAGGATAATTCCATTCATCTGCAACCACATCTCCAAATAAATCATTACTTGTAGCATTTTCTAAAGTTTTCCAATACCAATCACCATCACTATGTCTTTTCAGTATCTCCGGAGTTATACTCTTAGTTCCACTAACAATTTCCTCACCGCCAACCATAACAAATTCATCATCCTCTGTTCTAATAATAGATCCATACCATCTTGGATAATTTAAATCATTTCCTTTAATAAATTTTTTATCTTTGACTTTGTAAAATGTAGTTGATTTCTGAGTATCAATACTTCCTTCTTTTGGTTCTTTATTTCCTCCAAGAATAAAAACAGTATCATTGTCAAATACTCTTACTACTGAGCAAAAAGCATCTAATATTACTGGTCTATTGAATACTAAATGACTTTTATCATTAAGTCCCTTCTTAGGATCCCATATATCGAAATCGACTCCACCATACAGCTCGTGGTGTCTCCATTGGTAATCTCCTTTATCTCTTTCAACTTTGTACTCATCTGTAAGAGTTATTTTTTTATTTTCTTTTAAATTTTTCTCTTCTTTTTCTTTAACTGCATACGAACCAAAAGTCATCACCTCTTCGTTAGGAAGTAAAACTGAATGAATAGCTACCAAATTCCAGTCAAAAGGTGCTGTCCACGCACCGTATATTTCCTCTCCGCCATTTAATCTTAAATCTTTATAATTATTTGTAGGAAGGTCTCTATCGCTTGTGTTTAAAGAATTAATCAACAGTTTTTCTGGATCATAAGTAATATCGATTCCTACTTTTCTTAAAATCTTTACTCGGTCTTCGTACATTTGCATTAATGAATTTATAAGTGTTAATGAAAGAGAAAAAATTATAAATAAATAGAAAATATACTTCAGTAATTTTTTTGAGGTTTGATCAAACATTTTAACTCAATTATTTCACCTGTAATAGTTTTATATTATACTTTAATATGCTAAAGTTATATAATATTTAATAAACTATTAAACTAAAAACGCAACCTCATGAAACTACCAAAAAACTTTCTAATTGATGTTGATGGAGTTCTTAATACTGGACAATTTATATACAATAAGAATGGAAAATTTGGCAAAATTTTTGGTCCAGATGATAATGACGCACTTAAAATATTGTCAGAGTTTATAAATATTCAATTTATAACTTCAGATAAAAGAGGATTTGAAATATCTAAAAAAAGGATAACCACAGATATGGGTTTTAAATTGAAGTATATAGAAAATAAAAAAAGAATTAAGTGGATTACAAATAATTTTGATTTAAAAAAAACAATTTATATGGGTGACGGTATTTTTGATTGGATTTTGATGAAAAGTATTTTTTTTTCTATTTCATGTTCCGACTCAAATGACTTGGCAAGAAAACATTCAAAATATGTAACAAAAGCTAAATCTGGTAATAGAGCAGTTTCCGAGGCATGTTTTTTCATTTTAAAAAAATTTTTTATTAAAAAAAATATTGAAAAAATAATAATTAAATACCTGAACAAGAAATGATTTCCCAACGTTTGCTAAAAGTAATAAATCAAAAAAAAACTTTATTGGGTGTAGGACCAATGAGTAGAAATTGCGTTGACGCAAGTATTCAACTTTCAGGAGAATACAGAATTCCATTGATGCTTATTGCGAGCAGAAGACAAATTGACTCTAAAGAATTTGGAGGTGGTTATGTGAATAATTGGACTACAAAAAACTTTTCTGAATATGTAAAAAAAAAAGATAAAAGTAAAAATATTATTTTATGTAGAGATCACGGGGGACCATGGCAAAATAATTTAGAGATATCTCAAAATTTAAATTTAAAACAAGCAATGGAATCAGCTAAGAGATCTTATGCTGTGGATATAGATAATAATCTGAAAGTTATACATATTGATGCAAGCGTAAGCAAAACAGGAAAAAAAGTCTCTCCAAAAAATATTTTAGAAAGAACTTTTGAACTTTATGAGTATTGTTACGCTTATGCGAAAAGAAAGAAAAAAGAAATAGTTTTTGAGGTTGGGACTGAGGAGCAAAGTGGATCAACAAATACTTTTGAAGAAATTGAATTTTTTTTAAGCGAAATAACAAAATTCTGTAAAAAAAATAAACTTCCAAACATATTTTTTATTGTTTTACAGTCTGGAACAAAGGTTGTTGAACTAAGAAATATAGGAAGTTTTGACTCAATAGTAAGAGTAGAAAATCAGCTACCTGTTGAAATACAAATAATTAAATTAATTGAAATTTGTAAAAAATATAATGTAAATTTTAAAGAACATAATGCAGATTATTTATCAGAGGACTCTTTAAGGTGGCATCCATTTCTTGGAATACAGGCGGTCAACGTAGCACCAGAATTTGGAACGACTGAAACAAAAGTGATTTTAAAACTCATGAAGCATAACAGGTATTATGATTTATTTGATGAGTTTTCGAAAATTTGCATTCATTCTAAAAAATGGAAAAAGTGGTTAATAGATAACTCTAAAGCCACTGATATTGACAAAGTAATAATATCTGGACATTATCTATTTTCAAGTGAAGAGGGTAAAAAAATTTTAGACAAACTAGATTATAATTTGAAAAAAAAAAAATATTGATATGAATAAAATTATAGTCACAGAAATAAAAAAAAATATTTTAAAATACTTAAAAAATTTTAGATTGGTACGGTGAAGAAAAGAGTTGCAACAATAATATTAAACCGTAATTTGCCAAAAATTACTGATAGATTATTTAATAGTCTAAAAAAACATAATAAAGATGTTTCAGATTTTTTTATATTGGAATCAGGTTCAGATTATAAAAAATTGTCAAAAAATTATACTTGGCATGCAAAAAGTAAAAGTTTTAAAAAAAAAGGTTTGAGGTTTTTTAGAGGAATGAATTATGCTCTTAACGAACTTTATAAAGAGGGTAAATTCCAAAATTATGATGCTTTTTTTTTAATTTCAAATGACTCAGAATTTGAGAATAAACCTATAATTAAGAAACTTTTAAAATTTTTAGATACCCATGATAGACTTGCAGTTTTATCTCCATGTTCGAAGAAGTGGGGAGAAAGACATTTAATACCAAAAAATTCAATTAAATACTTTTGGTTTTTGTACGATAACGTTTTATTTATTAGAAGAGAGTTTATAGAAACTATCTATAATTTAAAAAAACCAGGTTATATGAATTTTTTATTTGATGGATCAAACTTTAGAGGTTTTGGAGTTGAAAGCGAGCTTTTAGCAAAAGCATACTCAAATAATTGGTCAGCAGGTATTACCAACGCAGTTTGGAGAGAAGAAAATGAAAGTTACTTAATCAATCATTCTGATTTAATAAAAACAGAGAAATATGATAGAAATTTAAAACTGTATATTGAAGAGGGAAAAAAATGGATGAAGCAAAAATATGGCTTTACAAGCAAATGGTCGCTTAATATGTACGTAAAAACATTATATGATAATTTTTTTTTGAATAATCCTGATAAATTTAAATTTAAGATTTGAAATATGAAAAAAATACCTAAACCATGGGGTCAAGAAATTATTATAGAAAATAATAAAGTATATTCACTAAAAAAATTAACTATGAACCCAAACTCAAGATGTAGTTTGCAGTACCATAAAAAAAAAATTGAAACAATCTTTGTTTTAGAGGGTACACTTTATATTAATTTAGGTAAGAAAATTAATAAATTAAAGACAATAAAGTTACAAAAAGGACAATCAATAACAATACCCAGATTTATGATTCACAGAATGTCAGCAAAAAATAAAAAAAGTGTTTACCTAGAAGCTAGCACTTCCCATCTGAAAGATGTTGTGAGATTAATGGACGATTACAAGAGAGTTTAATTTGAAATTTAAAGTTTTCATACCAACCGCAGGTATTGGAGCTAGGTTGGATAACATTACAAAATTTATTAATAAAAGTTTAGTAGAAGTTAATAACAAACCTATCATCACTCATATAATTGAAAAATTTGATGAAAAACAAGAGTTTGTTATTGCCCTAGGATACAAATCAAAGCTAGTAAAAGATTATTTAAAAATAGCACATCCGAATTTAAAAGTTCAATTTATTGAAGTAAAAAAATATTTTGGACGAGGATCAGGATTAGGTTTAACAATGTTACTTTCGAAAAAGTTTTTGCAATGTCCTTTTATTTTTATTTCTTGTGACAGTTTTATACAAAATACAAATATTCCAAAACCAACTTATAATTGGATGGGGTTTTCTAGGGAATGTAATCCAAAATTATACAGAACAATTCTTCACAAAAAAGGAGAAATTAAAAGTATTTTAGAAAAAAATTCAAAAATTAAAAGATTAAAAAATTATATCGGTATTTGTGGAATTAAAAGTTATAAAGAATTTTGGGATGCGATGGATTTTAATAAAGAAACAATAAATACCGGAGAGGTTAAAGGGCTAAAAAAAATTTTAAAAAAAAAAAAAATTTTTTCAGAGGAATTTAATTGGTTTGATTGTGGCAACTTAAATTCGCTAAAAAAAATAAGAGATATTTATAATAATACAGGTATCAATATATTACCTAAAGACAATGAAGCAATTTATTTTGTGAAAAATAATGTGATTAAATTTTCAAAAAGTAAAAATTTTATAAAAAAAAGAGTTAAGAGACAAAAAGTTTTAAAAAACTTCACACCTAAAATAATAGATTTTGAAGAAAATTTTTATACATATAAAAAAGTTAATGGAAAAATTTTTTCAGAAATAAATAGTATAAAAAATTTTAAAATTCTCATGAAATTTTTAAAAAATTTCTGGAAATTGAAAAAATTAAAAAATCAAAACGAGAAAATTTCTTTTTTTAATAATTGTGAAAAATTTTATAAAAAAAAAACATTGGAAAGAATAGACGATTTCTATAAGAAATATCGCATAAAGGACAATTCTACATTAATAAACAAAATTGAAACACCACCACTTAAAGAAATTTTAAAAAAAGTAAATTGGAAAGAAATTAAACATGGCATACCAGGCAATTATCATGGAGATCTCCATTTTGAAAATATTTTAATGAATAAAAAAAAACGATTTACCCTATTAGATTGGAGGCAAGATTTTGGGGGAAATATTTTTTATGGTGATATTTATTATGATCTAGCAAAATTGATGCACGGAATGATTATTTCGCACAATATAATAAAAAAAAATGGTTTCAAAATCTTACTGCGAAATAAAAATAAAAAAATTTCATACTCATTTCATCGACAAAAGTTAAATAAAATTATATTAAAAGACTTTGAAAAATGGATAATTTTGAACGGCTATGACTTAAAAAAAGTAAGGATATTAACCAGTTTAATCTTCTTAAATATTGCACCATTACATCATTGCCCATACTCAATTTTTTTGTATTATTTAGGTAAAAATTTGCTTTATAAAGAAATTAAATGAGAATTAAAAAAATATTTAGAAATTTAGATGTTGTAAATCAAAAAAAGGATTTAGAACACCTTTATACTTTTAAGAAATTCCCTATTTTTATGGGTGTTTCAAATAAAAAAAAATCTACTGATAAATATTTTGACATGAAATGGCATATAAGTAAATCAACTGGAATGATTCAATTGAATCCATTGCTTCCATTGAATGTTTTATATCCCGAGTCACATAACTCGGGTTGTATAGGGAAACTTTGGGATGAACATCATAAAAGTTTTGCAACATTCATGAAAAAATTTAAACCTAAAAATGTATTAGAGATAGGCGCAGCACATGGAAAATTATGTAAAGAATTTTCTAAGTTATCAAATAAAGTCAAATGGACGATTATTGAACCTAATCCAATTATAGAAAAAGGAGTTAAAGCTAAAATAATTAAAGGATTTTTTGACCAAAAATTTTCACCAAATAAAAATATAGATACTTTTGTTCATTCACATGTTTTTGAACATATATATCACTTGCATGAATTTATGAATGATCTAGGTAACAAAATTGATATTAAAAAAAAATTAATATTTTCAATTCCAAATTTAGAGATAATGCTAAAAAAAAAATATACAAATTGTATAAACTTCGAACACACAATTTTTTTAACAGAGCCTTTTATAAGGTTTTTTCTCAAAAAATATGGTTTCAAAATCGTTGAAAAGAAATTTTTTAAAAAAGATCATAGTATATTCTATTCATGTATAAAGTTTAAAGAGACTAATAAAAATTCAATCTTTAATAGAAATTTTTATAAAAAATATAAGTCAATATACTTAAATTACATTAAATATCATAAAAAACTTATTTTTGAATTAAATAGAAAAATAATAAAATCAAAAAAACCAATATTTTTGTTTGGAGCTCATGTTTTCTCTCAGTATTTAATAAGCTTCGGCTTAAGATCAAAAAAAATCCTCTACATTTTAGACAATGATAAAAAAAAACAAAATAAAAGACTTTATGGTACCAATCTCACAGTTAAGTCACCAAAAATATTATCAAAATATAAAAACCCTTTGATAATTCTTAAAGTGGGAGTTTATTTTAATGAGATAAAGAATGATATAATAAAAAATATAAATCATAAAACAAAATTTCTTTAAATGAAAATTGCAATTTGTTTTTATGGCTTGGTTGGAAGTAAGTCAAAAAAGTATGGACTTGGTGAAAATTTAGATCCTCAAATTGCATTTAAATATTATAAAGAAAACGTTTTTAAAGATTTAAAAGATTATGATATTTTTATTCATTCCCAGTCTTTTGAAGAAAAAGAAAAATTATTAGATTTATATAACCCAAAGCAAAGCCTTATCGAAAAGCAAAAAAATTTTTTTTTAAATACTATTTTCCATCCTCAAATATTGTTTTCCTTTTTTTCTATACCTTATAAAATTTTCAAAAATTTTTTTTTAAATAAAGCAGATAAGGTAAATACTTTTTATTCAAAATACCAAAGATGTTATAATGCCTTTAGCCGCTGGTATAGTTTAAAAAAAGTAAATGATCTTAAAAGAGAATACGAAGAAAAAAAAAAGTTTAAATACGACTTAGTAATGTTAACACGTTTAGATTTAGCTTTTATGACAAATTTTGATTTTAAAAAGATTAATAGCAATTTCCTTACTGTTCCAAATCACAATGATGTACCAACACCAAGGAACAATTACAAGCAAGAAATTGAACTAAATAACAAAACAAACGAAAAAGGAATATCTGATTTTTGGTTTATATCGTCTTCTTATAACATCGACAAGTTTGCTTCTCTATATAGCCGTTTTAAAAATTATAATATTAGTAATCACATATCTTCATTGCAACACTCAAAATACTTAAAACTAAAATTAAAATTTTACAAATATCGTGGTATTGATCATGAGGCTGTAAGAAGGCTAAAATTTAGTGAAGAGTAATAGTTAATGTTAAATTCTAACAATCACAAAATTAAATATGAAATAGAATTTTTAAGGGCAATTTCAGTTTTATTAGTAGTTTTTTTTCATTTCGAAATTTTTAATCTTAACGGAGGATTTGTTGGCGTAGATGTTTTTTTTGTAATAAGCGGGTATCTTATTACATCAATCATATTGCGGGAAAAAAAATTCAATTTTAAAATCTTTTATCTAAAAAGAATTAGAAGATTATTTCCAATAATTTTATTAGTAGCTTTTTCATCAGTCTTAGTAGGAATATTTATATTTTCACCAATTCATTTTGAAAGATTAACACAATCATCAACTTCTTCTATATTTGGAGTATCAAACTATTTTTTTTTCAAAGAGCAGGGATATTTTGATCACGAAAAGTTATTTAAACCTTTACTTCACACATGGTCATTATCAGTTGAATTACAATTTTATTTAATATGGCCAATAGCACTTGTTATTGGAAAAAAAATTTTCAAAAATAGTCTTTTTTTGGTAATAATCTTTACATTATTTATTTCCTTAATTCTTTCCTCTTTATATTCATTTAGAACTAATTCTTTTTTTTACTTTACAGGTTTTAGATTCTACGAATTCATGATTGGTGCTTTACTTGTATTTTATAATAAAAAAATACCAAAAAATCTTAATAATGCTCTTTTTTTATTTGGCGTTATCATAATTTTAGCATCATCGATGATTTTTAACGAAGGTTTTGGATTTCCTGATTATTATGCAATTTTTCCATGTATAGGGGCATCACTTGTTATTTTAACATCAAATTCAGATCATAATTTTAGTTTTTTAACTAAAAATAGGATTTTTGTTGGATTAGGAAAAATTAGCTACACGGTTTATATGATACATTGGCCGTTTTTAATATTTTATAGATATCAAAAAATTGACGATATTTCTTTATCTGAAAAGTTTATAATTATATTTTTTGTATTAATAATGTCGTTTGTCATTTATAATTTTTATGAGAAACCTTTTCGAAAAACTAAAAACGAATCCAAAAAAAATTTGTATTTATCTTTAATTTTTGTTTTAACTTTTATTTTTATATTTTTATCAAATATTTATGTTAGGAGCGATAAAAATTACCTGAAAACCATGTTTTTTTCACAAAATAAATTGATCAACGAAGTTTTTGAAGGTCGAAACATAAAAAATAAGATTGAAAAAAAAATACTTAATCGAAATAAAAAATTTCAATATTTTAATTCTGAAAGCAACAATAAAAAAATATTAGTAATTGGAGACAGTCACGCTTTCGACTTCTATTTAGGATTAATTGGTGTTGAGAATTATGAGGAAAATTATCAATTTGATTATATTGTATTTGACTATTTATACTGTTTTAAAAATAAAACCCGAAAAGATAAGGTTATAGAATATTTCAATTATAAAATTCTTAAAAGAAGAAATAGTTGTGAGATAGTTTTTGCAAATTTTGATTACAAAATATTAAGTGCTGTAGATAAAATAATAATATCTAATAGATGGAATTCAAATATAAATTATGAAAAACTTATAAAATTCTTTAAAAAACATAATAATCAGTTAATTCTTATTGGAAATGGACAAGAATTTTATGACATTCCTACATTATTTTTTAAAAAGAGAGAACAAATCAATTCTTCACTATATAATTTAAATAAAAATCTTACCTTGCAAAATAATAAAATTAAAGACCATGCTATTAAGAATAAAGTAGAATTCTTTGATAAATCAATATTAAATTGTGATCCACAATGTGTAGCATATAACAAAAATGTGATTCTATACTCTGATAAGGATCATTGGGCCTTTTCTGGTTTATCTTTTTTTAGTAAAAAGATATATAATGCTAAATTTGAGAAGTTGTTAAAATAATTCCTCACCTTTAAAGTGAAATGCTCTGTATAATTTCATTAATAAATTTTGAATTTTAAAAAATTTATTTCTTTTAAACAATATATATTTTTGAAATTTTGAAAGGTTAGAATTTCTTATTTTATATAGATCGTAGTATCTGAAACCATTTAGATTATCTTTTCCAATTATATCTATACTATCAGGTGTAGTGTAACTAATTCTCAACATTAATCTGTTTCCACTTTTACAAAATCCACCCCTGTGATAGCAGGTGAAACTATCAATAAATATACCATCACCAATATTACTCAAGAAACTCTTAAAATTCATGCTTGAAATTTCCTCAAATGTTTTTAATTCAATTTTATTCCTTTCACCTAATAACGCATTTTTTTTAATTTTTTTTAGTTTATGAAACACGCCTAGTTCATTTTTTTTTTCAACATAAAAAAAAGGCCCATTATTTTCATTTACTTCATTTAGTGGGAGAAATAGGTCAAGAGATTTATAACCAAAGTCGTCTTTATGCCAAAGCATTGACCCGCCCTCTTTAGATCCTGGCACAGGTATATTTAAATTTAAACTAATTTTACTGATTATAGGCATTACTTTTAAATAATCGGTAACAATTGCTAAGTTAAAATTATTTAAAGCAAAATCCACTATATCTTTTTTAAGATCTTCTTTTATAAAAGGATACATATCGATATAAAAATTTTTACCATTGTATAAATAATGTCCAAGCTCATATTTTTGACCAGAAATTTTACTTTTCATTTCATCAAGAAATTTATCAGTTAGATGTATATTAATTTTATCAATTATGTTCTTAAATTCAGGTACGTCTCTGAGGATTTTTTTATCATTTTTACCTAAAAAAAATTTTGAGTAGTTTTCATTAATTTTTTTTGTAAAATTGAATTTCATTAATTTTCCCTGAATATTTATTAAGTAAATCCAAAGAAAATTAAAAATTGGTATGAATATAAACCTTAAAAAAAAGTACCAAAATTTTGTTTCTCTAACTCTGTTTAAATTGTTTTTAATCATTAGAAGCTTATTTAATAATATTAATATTATAAAATTTGAAATACACAATATTTATATTTTATGATAACAAAGGGATGGAATTACTACAAAAGTAATGATTATCATATCTAATTTATGAAAATATTAATTACAGGCGTTGCAGGCTTTATAGGATTTAGTCTTGCAAAATATTTATTGAAAAAAAATATTATTGTTTACGGTATAGACAACTTAAATAAATACTATGACGTTAATTTGAAGAAAAAAAGACTTAAGTTCTTGAGAAATAATTTTGGAAAAAAATTTATTTTTAATAAAATAGATATCTCAAATAAAAAAAAAATAGATAAATACTTCAAAAAAAAAAAATTTCATAAGGTCTTTCACTTAGCTGCACAAGCTGGAGTAAGATATTCTTTAAAGCATCCTGAAAAGTATCTTGAAAGTAACCTGATCGGTTTCTCCAATATTATTTTTAATTGTAAAAAACAAAATGTTAAAAATTTTTTTTATGCAAGTTCAAGTAGTGTATATGGAGATAACAAAACTCTTCCATTCAAAGAAAGCGATAAAGTTTCGAGCCCTCTTCAATATTATGCAGCTACAAAAATTTCTAACGAAGTTATGGCTGAAAGCTATTCTAGACTTTATAAATTAAAGTCAACAGGTTTAAGATTTTTCACAGTATATGGCCCTTGGGGTAGACCAGACATGGCTTTATTTAGTTTTGTTAAAAATATATTTAAAAATAAATCGATTTACTTATTTAATAATGGCTTTCACTCAAGAGATTTTACTTATATTGACGATGCAATTTATTTAGTTGTAAAAGTATCAGAAAGTAAAAAATTTCTTGATAAAGACAATTACCATCGAATAATTAATGTTGGAACTGGATATTCTGTTTCATTAAAAAAATATTTAAAATTAATTGAAAACAAAATTAAAAAAAAGGCTAAAATAAAGTATTTAAAAAGACAAAAAGGGGATATGGTAAAAACTTATGCGTGTGTAAAAAAGCTTAGTAAAATAATCAAACTCAAGAGAAGAACCTCAATTAAAACAGGGATATCAAATTTTGTTGAATGGTATAAACTTTTTTATAATATTTGAATTAATTTAAATTAAATGAAAATTATAGAGTTTTTTGGACTTCCTTACGCAGGAAAATCTTATTTCTCTGATTTCTGTTCAAAATTTTTTATTAAAAAAAAAGTGATTTATGACAATAAGTCTATTTTTTTAAATTATTTAAAAAAAAAAAATAAAATAAGTTTTTTCTATTATTTTTTTGTAAAGCATAGATATTATTTTTCTAAAGGTAAAAAAAAATCTAGTAATAATAAATTCTTCTCAAAAAAAACTAAAAGTTTGATTTGGAAAATCAAAAGGTTTATTTTCTTCAAAAATTTTTTTTTAATCAATAAAGAGAAAATTAAATTATTCAAAACATCAAAAAGAAATTATCAAGAATTTCATAAAATATGTATAGATATTATTAATCACGAAAAAGATTTTTTTAGAAAAAAAAAATTGAAAAGATGGCTTCAAGAGGATTTGAATGGTATTTACTTGGCTAAGAATTCTAATGCTTCAGGATTGATGATAATTTCTGAAGGTTTCATTCAGAGAGTCCACAGCTATTACCTAAGCAAAGACCAAATAAATCAAGAGATAATAAAAAAATATTTCAAACAAATGCCAATTTCAGATTATATATTTTATATAAACACAGATATTGAAATTATAAAAAAAAGACTTGAGCCTCATTTAGGTCAAAAAAAAGAGGAATATTACTTCAAAAATATATTTCAGTTATCTAACAAAATGCATAAAATTTATAAAGAAGTGTCTATTAATAATAAAATCTATCTCGTTGCAAAGTTAGAAGAAATCAAAAAAGTTTTGAATACAAACAATTTTTTATCAAATGATTAAAGTATTGCATGTTGTGGGAGGATCATCAAAAAATGGAGCATTTAAGGGAGCATATATTTTACATAAAGCATTGCTAGACTTAAATATTGACTCAAAAGTAATAAATGATTTAGAGGACAAAAATACAAACCAAAATTTAGAAAAGGGAATAATTTATGCATATAAAAGTTTTTTTGATGAGTTAAGCTTTAAAGTTAAAATATTTATAGAAAAAACAATTAAAACATTTTTTTTACCTAGTCCAAGAGAAACATTTACACTGAGTTTTTTTGGATTAGATGTTACCAAATTAGAGGAATATAAAAACGCAGACATAATCCATTTTCATTGGCTTAATCAAGGATTTATTAGTTTAAAATCATTATCAAAAATAAACAAACCAGCAGTATGGACAATGCGAGATATGTGGGTTTTTACTGGTGGCTCACATTATTCAATGGACTTTGAAAGATATGAAAATAGTTATTTATCAAATTTTGTAAAAAAATTTAAAAAAAAAGTATTTAAAGATAACTTTCAATTTATTGCAGTAAGTAATTGGATAAAAGATAAAGCTAAAAATAGCATTGTTTTAAAAAACCGTGAGGTTATTAAAATTGACAACAATATTGAAATTAAGGATTTTCGAGTTATTGATAAAGCTGAAGCTAGAAATTTTTTAGGAATTTTGACGGAAAAAAAAGTAATTCTCTATGGAGCACAAAATCCACAAAGTAAAAGAAAAGGTTGGGATGTATTTGTTGAAACTTTGAAAATACTAGATAAGTCAAATTATTATTTACTAATTTTTGGAAATTTTTGGTCACAAAAAATTCTAGATGATATTGGATTAGAATATAAAAATCTTGGATATATTGATGATCAAAATAAATTGAATAATATCTATTCCTCATCAGATATTTTCGTTGGATCATCTTTACAGGATGCCTGGCCTAAGACATTTGCAGAAGCAATGTTATGTGGTACACCAGTAGTATGTTTTAACAATACAAGTATTTCAGAAGTTGTTGATCATAAAAAAAATGGTTATGTAGTAGAAAATATCCAACCTCATGAATTAAAGAATGGCATTGAGTGGTTAGCAACAAATAATGAAGATAAAAAATTGTCAAATAATGCAAGACAAAAGATATTCGAATTTGATTCAAAAAAAATAGCCAAGAAATATATTGATTTATATATGAATATTTTAAAAAAATAATTTAAATTTTATTAAAATGTCTTAAACACCTTAAAAAAAATAAAAATAGTACAAATATTTTATTTTGTTTATTGTTAATTCTTATCAATGTTTCTTCACAAACGTGTTCAAAAAAACTATATTTACTTGAAAAACCACCTTTCTCGAATATGCTAATAACATCGTCCTTAGAGGTTTGTCCTCCGTTAAAATTATTTTCTCTTATTAACCTCCAAAAGAAATCATAATCAGCTGAGCATGGATATTTTAAATTATATAATCCAATTTTTTCGTGTATTTTTTTTCTTACGAAAAATCCACCAGAATGAGCGGGGTAAAAATTAAAACTCCAAGATATTTTACTTGGCTCATATTTATAATAAACTTTATTTTTTTTAACAGCTCCAAATAGAAAATCGTAATTATTTTTTATAATATAATTTTTTGCTTTATTTAAGGATTCTTTAGAAAAGTATGTATCACTAGAATTAATTGTACTTATATATTCTCCTCTACTAATCATTATGCCTTTATTAATTGCATCATAAATACCTCTATCTTTCTCCGTTATAAATTTATTGATTATTTTTCTATATTTTTTTACTATTTTACCAGTTCCATCTTTTGATCCACCATCAATTATTATAATTTCATAATTCTTAAATTTTTGTTTAATGATACTTTTTAAAGTTTTTTCAAGACCAACTCTATTATTTAGGACTGGGATAATAATAGAGAAGAAATATTTAAACTTTTTTTTAGTCATTTTTTTAAAATTTATAAATTTAAATTAGTTTGTTTTTTTTTTGAAATATTCCCTTAAATATTCATTATTTTTCAAAATATTTTCAGTTTCGTCAAAATCAACAATTTTTCCGTTTTCAATAATCAGCAATTTATTACAATTCTTTAAAGTACTTAATCTATGAGCAATCATTATTATTATTTTGTTTTTATTTTCTTGTTCAATATTATTTATCACCTCTTCTTCAGTTTTACTATCTAGAGCAGAAGTTGCTTCATCAAGTAGTATTAATTTTGGACTTCTATATAGTGTTCTTGCGATCCCTAATCTTTGCTTTTGCCCACCAGAAATTCTCACACCTCTTTCACCTATAATGGTATTTATACCATTAGGAAGATTATGTATAAATTTATCTAATTTTGAAGATTTTATACAGTGGTTGATTAACTTATCTTCAATTTTTTCTTCCTCAATACCTATTGCTATATTATTTTTTATAGAATTATCAAGAAGCTGGATATCTTGAGGGACATATCCAATTTGTTTTTTAAAAAACTTACTGTGAAATAAATTTGGATTGTTATTGACAAAAATTTCTCCGGTCTGAGGCTGAATTAAACCTAGAATAATGTCTCCTAGTGTTGATTTTCCTGAACCTGTTTTTCCAATAATACCAAGTACATCATTTTTATAAAGTTTAAGATTTATTTTGTTTAAAATAATCTTTTCGCTAGTTATATATTTAAATGATATATCCTTAAGTTCTAAGGACTCGATATCTATTTCTGAATTAAAAGTTTTTTGTTGATTGTTATTAAAATCTTTTTCATTTATTTCTACTTTTTGATTAAACTTTGACTCTAAATCATTAATAATTATTTTTGCAGCATACATATTACTCAAAACATGGGTAATATTTTGGTTAATGGCAGAGAAAGCGGGTATCATTCGCATTATTGTAAGTGCTGAAAAACTTAAAGTTGGAAGTAAAACAACTAGATCTTCCTCAAATTGTGTTAAATAAATTACAAGTAGCGACATTCCTATAATAGCCACAAACTCTAAAAGAATTCTTGGCATAGGATTGATAACTCTTATTTTTAATGTGTTTCTTAAAATTAATTTAAGAGAAGAAAAAAATTTATTTTGAAAAAAATCCTCTATGCCAAGTAATTTAATTGTCTTAGTGCTTTGAAAAGTTTGATTTAGAATATCATAAATTTTTGTTCTAAATATTGTTTGTTCTTTACCAATTCTTTTAATGAAATTTTTAATAATTAAAAAAATCAATAAAGAAAAAAATAAAATAGCTGCAAAAATGGAAATAGTTCCAGTAAAGTTAATTAGCAGTAATCCTGAAACTAGAATTAACAGAAGCGCCACATCCTTAAATATACTTACAAATGAATATATAAAAATAGAATATCTATTTGACTCATCTTTGATTGAATTAATTAATTTAGAAGATGAAGTAATTAAAAAATACTCATAATTATTACTAAGATATTTTGAATAAAGTTTTGAGGCTATTGTTCTTTCAATTCCAATCTCGATTTTGGCGAGTAACCAATTAAAAACAATTAGTAAAATACTTTTAAACAAAAAAACAATTGATAAAAAAATTGAAAAGTAAAGTATTAAATCTTTTTGACTTAATGAACTAAGAAAATTATTTAAATTCTTAGATGGAATTTTATCAATTACATAATTACTATCAGCAATAATAGTTACAAAAAGCGCAATTGATCCAAGACTTACTAACTCGGACAATGATACAATTATAGCTAAAAATAGTATAAAAAGTAAAAAAATCTTTTGTCTTAATGATAATAGTTTAAGCGTATATTTTGTTATATTTTCCATTTTAAATTATATATTAAAGCAATTTGTCATTTGTAAGGCTTTAAAGTTATTTATCCAAAAAAGTTTTAAATATATTTATAATTAAATAATGTAAAATAATACATTATAAATTATTGTTGTAATTATTATGGACCACAATGCTCATGTACACGGCGTTCTTGATTTTGCTATTTCAAAAATTCAATATGCAAATTTATTATTTGAATATGAAATTGCGAAGAGTTGGTGGTACTCAAATATATCAATTATAGATTGGTGTCAGACTCTATCTAATGATGTTTTTTATTCATTTGTTATATTTAATATATTTATCTTAATATCCATTTTAAATAATACGATTTATTTTAGTAGAATGTCTCTTATTAAAAAAGTTTTTATTCCTTTGAAAATTTTTTACGAATCAATTTTTATTTATTATATTCTAAAATTATCAGTCTTGTTTATAGTGTACCCAATTGGGGAAATAATATCACTTAGTAAGTCAAATTTTTTTCAATTCTTTTTATTAATTTTGTTTTTATTCTTTTATTTTATAATTCTTATTTCAATAATTTTTGTGATTTTATTTTTTAGTAATTTTATTTTTAAAATGAAAAATTAATTAATTTGTTAATTTTTTTTTTTGAATCTTCAATGCTCTCATTGTAATAAATCTTATCAAATAAATTTAAATTTTTATCATACAAAAGTGCAGATGCAGTATGATCTATCGTATAGTCATTCTTTTCGCCTCTTTTCACAAACTTAATATCCATGTAATTTGAAATAATCTTAATACTTTCCATCTTTCCTGTAATTCCCGTAATATTTGTATCATAATATTTTAGATATTTTTTTAATTCATTTACCCCATCACGATCAGGATCAAGTGTAATAAAAAAAATTTTCAATTTATTTTCAACATTAAGTTGTTTTACAGCTTCTGAAATTTTATAAAGTGTTAAGGGACAGATATCAGGACAGTTGGTAAAACCAAAAAAAAATATTGCTGGCTTTTTACTTAAATCAATATTCTTTATTTTTTTGTTTTCGTGTGTAATTAAATTTATTTTTGGTAATGTTTTTTTACTAAAAAAAATATTATTATAGATTTCAAAAGTTTTAGGTAAATAGTTTACCACTATTAGACATGTGATAAAATATATAAAAATAATTAAAAAATTTCTTATAAATTTCATGACAAATTATTAAATACTAGATATTTCAAATAAGACTTTTTTTGATCCTATATTTGAAAATATAAGCTCAACTTCACATTCCTTTAAGGTTTTTATCTTCTTATTTATACCCATAAACATAAGATGATAAGAGCCATTTTTAAACTCAACAACTGAATTGGCAGGTACTGACAGTCCATCTTTTAATTTTATCATCTTCATCACTTCATTATCAATTTCAATTTTATGTATTTCAATTTTCTTTGCAATTTTGCTTTTAATGGAAATTAATCTTACTTCAAAATTATTTGTATTTTTAATTAAAAGATATCCACTAAGAATATTTGGATTTGGGGTTATTTTAATTAACGGTTTTTGGATCTCAATATTGTTTAAATTGCTTTCCGAATATAAGTTACTTGGAATTAAAAGAAGAAAAAATAAAAGAATATAATTTTTTATCACAAATATCTATATAGCATAAAATCGTAACACATTTTAAACTTAATAATAGATATTATAAAACTTTAAATGAGATAAAATATAAATATATGAAAAAAGTATATTATTGGTCACCATTTATTACACCAGTTGCAACGGTAAGAGCTGTGATAAATTCTGCTAATACGTTAAAAGTATTTTCAAAATTAGAGTATCAACCGTCGATAATAAACGTAGCAGGAGAATGGAATATTTTTAAAAAAGAGCTTGAGGATAAGGAAATAAATTTAATAGAATTAACTTCATCCAATATAATTAATAATAAAAAATATAAAGGTTTTTTAAAAAGTAGATTAATTTATATATACATTTTTTTTCTAGCCTTTTTTCCCTTAATAAGACTGCTAAAATCAAATCCTCCAGACTTTTTTATAATTCATCTAATATCTCCACTGCCAATGATAATAAATTATTTTTTTAAAATAAATACTAAAATGATTTTAAGAATATCAGGATTTCCAAAATTAAATATAATACGAAAGTTATTTTGGAAAATCACATTGAGTAAAATACACTTATTGACATGTCCCACAAAAGCAACAAAAAAAGATATTGAATTAAACAATTTAGTGCAAAATAAAAAAATCAAAACTCTTTATGATCCGATAATTAGCCCCAAAAATATAATTTATAGTTTAAAAAATTCAAAGATAAACTTTGAAGATAGAAATTATTTTCTTGCAATTGGAAGATTGACAAGACAAAAAAATTTTACCTTTCTAATTGATGCATTTAAAACATTTAATGGAAAAAATAAAAATAAATTAATAATCGTTGGAGAAGGCGAACAAAAAGATGCATTATTAAAATTAATTAGATCAAATAAAATAGAAAATTTAGTCGAGATACACGATCACACAGAAAATATTTATCATTATTATAAACATGCCAAATGCTTTATCTTGTCATCTTTATGGGAAGATCCAGGATTCGTTTTAGTTGAAGCTTGTTATATGGGTTTACCAATTATCTCAAGCGATTGTAAAAATGGACCAGAAGAAATATTAGAATATGGAAAAAATGGAATTCTCTTTGAAAATAATAAAAAAAATAGCTTTATAAAAAAAGTAAAATTATTTGAAAACCTTTCAAAAGACGAAATACGAGTACTCATCGTCAATGCTAAAAAGAAATCTAGAGAATTTACACTTTTAAAACATTATAAGAAGCTAATAATCTTGTTGAAAGAAATTGATTAATTAAATTATTTTGATTTTTTTTTTAAAAAAGCTTAAAAATTTTTTTAAAATAAAAAAAGGTGAAAAAAAAATAAATTTAAATTTTTTTACTTTTATTAAATAATTAATTTCTTTATTTATTGTCTCATAATAAGAATATTTATTTAAACAGTTTTCTAAAATATTTTTAGCTTCAAAAATTTTATTACTTTCGATCAAGTAAATTAATTTTATCAAATTTAATCTTTCACTATTATTTTTTTTATTTAAAAAAATTATATTCGAATATATTTTTGTAGGATTTTCCATATTAAATAAAACTAATTTTTCGAGTTTTGACATACGCTTGCTTGAAGTTTTATAATTTAACCCAAATGTCATATCTTCAAATTGAAATTTATTTGACATGTATTTAAAAACATCGTTGATAGTATCAGCTTTTTTGTAGAATGAATAAAAACCAGTCTCAATATTGACAATTGAGATATTATTTCTAACGTCTTTTCTTAAAGATTTTATTATATCTAAATCCTTACCCTGAACATCTAGTACAATCCAATCAATATTTTTAATTTTATTTTTTTTTAAAAAACTATTAATTGATGTTGTTTTCCTGTTTAAAATTTTTTTAAGATTAAATCTGTGTGATCCATACCAAATTTTACAAATATCTTGATTCGGCTCAAGAAGACTTGAGCAATGTGTATCTTTTGTTAAATAAAATTTTTTCATCTCATTAGAGTCAGAAATGATAGAATTACTGCTGATAATCTTTCTAAATTTTGTTTTCGAACTCCCAGATATTTTGTTTGCATCAATCGAAATTAATAATGAATTCCTTGAAATATTAGACCATTTTTTAAAATCTGAACCTGATGAACCAATATGCATTAACGTAATTGGCTTATTTTTAAAAATTTCAAATTCAGATATTTTTTGAGATATTTTCAATTTTTTTTGATCCGATTTTATAAATATTTTTAAAGTTTTTTAGATTATATTAATTTAAAAAACCACAAAATTCTATTTTACTAGTTAACTATCTTTTCAAAAAGATATATTTTATGGTACTGTTTTTATTAAGACAGTCTAAATACTACTTATTGTATTATGAATGAATCAAACATTTACTATTTGTTTAATAAATTTCCAAAAAAAAGGCCACCACTCCCAAAAAAATTAAAAAGCATATTTAATAAATTATATTTAGATAACAGAAAAAACTTTTTGTCTCAATTGTCAGAAAGATGGTTACATTTGGTTATCAAAGAAAGAAAGTTAAAAAAAAAAACCTTAGAAATTGGAGCCGGGACCTTAAATCATTTGGAATTTGAAAATTTAAATAAAATTTATGATATTATAGAACCAAAGAAATTTTTATTTAAAGAAAATCCAAAAAAAAAATTTGTTAATAAAATTTATAATAATCTCAGAAAATGTAAAAATTTTTATTATGATAGAATAATAAGCTGTGCAGTTTTAGAGCATCACACTAATTTGCCAGAATTTTTATACCTAAGCTCACTTAAAATGAAAAAAAAAGGCTATCAGTCGCACAGCATTCCATGTGAAGGTTATCCAACCTGGAATTTAACTTGGTATCTCATAAGTGGTATATTTTTTCAAATAAAATATAGATATTCGTTTAAATATATAATGAAACATGAACATGTGAACAATTTAGATGAAATCTTAAAGTTGATAAATTTTTTTTATAAAAAAACTAAGATTAAATATTCTTATCCATTTTTTAATAAGTATTTAGCTTTTTATGCTAATATAGAATTTAGTGAGCCCAATAAAAAAAATATCAAAAAATACCTCAAACTTATGAATAAAAAAAATAAGAAAAAATGAGATTTGATATTTCATTTATTGTACCGTGTTATAATTGTGAAAAACAAATTATTTCAAATATTAACAGGCTTGTTAATATAATCGAAAATCAAAATTTAAATTATGAAATAATCACTATTGATGATGGAAGTTACGACAAAACATTTAAAAAACTAATTTTATTAAAAAAAAAATTTAATTGTGTTAAAGTTTTAAGAAATAAAAAAAATATTGGAAAATCATTCTCTTTAATATCAGGAATAAAAAAAAGTAAATATAAACATTTAATAATTATAGATTGTGATTTACCGTATCTTAATTCATTAAAAGAAATTATAGAGGGTTTAAAAAAAAATAATGATTTAGTAATAATAAATAGAAAAATCAAAGGAAGTAGAATGGTAGGCTTTAATCTAATGCCTTATCAAATATTAAGGCATATTATTGGATCAATTATAGCATATTTAAATATAAAAATTTTAAAGATAGGTGTACATGGCGGTGATACACAAGCAGGTTTAAAAGGGTTTAAAAAATTTAAAAACTTTGACAAAATTAATTTTATCTCTAAAAAATTTTTTTTTGACTTAGAGTTGGTTCATTTATACAGCAAAAGAAAACTTAAAATTTTATCTATTAAAACTAAATATTCAATTTCCACTTCCTCAGCAATATCACTATTTGACTTTTCAAAAAACTTTTCAATTTTAACCGAGTATGTCAAAGTTATTAAAAAATATTCAAAAAAAAATTAATATTTTGTTATTCTAATCTTTATTCTTTTGAACTAGATTTTTATAAAAACTTACATACTCGTGAGCAATTTTTTTTTCATTAAATTTTTCCTCTGCAATTTCCCTGCCTTTTTTGCAAATCTTGTTATAATTTTCTTCCTCAAAACACCATTTAATACCTTTTAAAAAATCTGAAACATCACTATTTTTGGCAATATAGCCGTTTTGTTTATGTGATATGGTGTCTTCAAATCCAGTTTTGTCAAACGCTACTGTTGGAACCGAACAA